>Ga0265295_1004270_pt1 | contig 19411 bp, 18 predicted proteins | sample Munlansysbiofilm_FD_192503 | JGI IMG/M metagenome (GOLD analysis project Ga0265295, IMG submission 192503) | Leachate microbial communities from a municipal landfill in Southern Ontario, Canada - Methane capture system biofilm | ecosystem: Engineered > Solid waste > Landfill > Unclassified ... | reverse complement strand
GACTTGGCGGCGTTTGAGGAACGGGTCTCCGAGCCTACGATGAGCTATGAGGCCTTGCTGGACGATTTGAAGGCGCATGGCAAATTATAAGCTTGTCTTCAAAAAATCGGTCTCAAAGGATCTTCGATCAATCCCAAACGCAGAGGTTGCCCGTATTCTTCAGCGCATGCAGGCACTGCAGGAAGATCCCCGTCCAGTTGGCAGTGAAAAGCTTTCAGGGCAAGAGCGTTACCGGGTCCGACAAGGTGTATACCGAATCATTTATGAAATTGCAGATGAGCTTCTGATCGTGACGGTGGTGAAAGTTGGTCACCGAAAGCACGTATATAAGTGCAGCTAACCATGCCTTGCAGTTGGCGCTCCTGCCGGCGCGCAACCGATGGCTGACGCTAAGCATTAACCCTAGGCGGGAGAGAGTGTGGAGCTATTCTTTGCATATATCAGGGTGTTCGTATTCCTCGGGTGCGTCTTGGTGGGCATTCAGGTTCCGGCTTTCGTAGATCAATATGGTAAAAATCTGGAGTCACGCCTGCTAGAATCCCGCGTCGCGCTCAATGAATTTCAGGCTGGTGCGGATAAGTACTTTGCTGGCAGCATAGAAGAGCTGATCGCCCACTACAAAAGAGATGACGACCAGGTTTTCATTGAGGGGGGGCGTAGTATTCAGTCAATCTATGCTCGTAATCTAATGCTTGCACGTAGTTTCGCGCAATTCGAGAGCAGCTCTTGGTCTGCGTACACTCAGGCCCTGATTTCTCCAGTGCAAGATGTGAGAAGGGAAGTATGGAAGAACTATTCCTACGCTATTCAATTAAACCCAGGTGCTGTCGCATTCGGTCTGGTTACGGGGTTGATTTTCACCTTGGGTTTTGAGCTTTTGCTCCGGCTATTGTGCAATGCGCCCAAATTGCTGAGCAAAAGATTCCAAACAACGCCATAGGCGCGCCAGAACTCAGAACTCAGAACTCAGAACTCAGAACTCAGAACTCAGAACTCAGAACTCAGAACTCAGAACTTCTTCCCTGTTTACAACTTTATACAGGTCGCCTATTTGCAGATTGGCAATAAGAAAAGGTTTCGGCATGGCAGTCACACTACATCGCGCAGGTGCAGATGAGCGTCCAGCTATCCTTAGCTTGATGGATGCAGCACGCGGCGCGCATTTGAACGATGCAGAGCGCGCGCGGCAGGGTTTTGTCCAAGGGCAGATGGATGTGGCCGCGCTCGCGCGTATGCAAGCGGGACCGGGAGTTTTTGTGGTCCGCGATGGCCCGATTCTCGCAGGATTTGCCATGACTTCAACTGCAAGTATGGCAGGGAGTGGGCTTGCCGTTGCAACGGTGCAAGCGGCGGTTGAAGCGAATCCCGAATTGCCCCTGGATAAGATTTTTCTTTATGGTCCTGTGGTCGTAGATCGTCGCTATCAAGGGCAAGGACTGCTTACCCGCTTGTTGGTTCACGTGTGCATGGAACTCCGCGCCCAATTTGCACTTGGCGCGTTATTTATTGATCGTGCAAACCAAAAGTCGCTGGCGATTCATCGACACTACCCCATGGATGAACGGGCGAGCTTCGAATTTAAGCAGCGCTCTTATGTTGTGTTTACCTTTTCACCGGCTAGGATTGTAAATCACTATGGGTTGAGTTGTTAAATGTCGCAGCCCTTGCCTGACATTTCGCTGCAGTCGACCGCTACCCGGCTCTGCGGGCTACCGGTGGCTACACTTTAGGCTTTAGAGCGCAAAAAGGAGATTAGTATGAAAATATTGGTTGTTTACTATTCGATGTATGGACACGTTTATGCGCTGGCAAACGCAGTGGTTGAAGGGGCACGCTCGGTAGGGGGCGCGGAAGTAACCCTCCGTAGAGTTCCTGAGACTTTACCTCCCGAGGTGCTGGAAAAGATGGGGGCAGTTGAGGCGCAGAAACAGCAGGCCGATGTGCCTGTGTGCACCATGGAGGAACTGGCCGAGGCCGATGCGATCATTTTTGGAACACCGACCCGTTTTGGCAATATGTGCGGGCAGATGCGCCAGTTTCTTGATGCTACAGGACAGCTGTGGGCGAATGGGGCGTTGGTTGGGAAGGTGGGCAGTGTTATCACCAGCTCAAACACCCAGCATGGCGGGCAGGAGTCTACGATTCTCAGTTTTCACACTACCCTGTTGCATCAAGGGATGGTGATAGTTGGCCTCCCATATACGTTCAAAGGGCAGACCACCATGGATGAGATCAGCGGTTGTTCTCCATATGGCGCATCTACCATAGCCGGTGGTGACGGGAGTCGTGTTCCGAGCGAGAATGAGCTTGCTGGAGCGCGTTTCCAGGGCGAGCATGTGGCAAAGATCGCACAGAAACTTACCGCGTAAGCGAAGACGCTGCAATAGAGCGCTGCACCTCAAGCTTGGTAGATAGCCCGGGAGTTTTAAGCTCCCGGGCTATTCTATAGAGCATCAGGTTGCCTCTGATTTGCAGGGGATGTACCAAAATGTTTCTCCACTCCCCTTTGGGTATCGCTTTAACGTTCTCCTGTATAGCCTTTCCGGCCTTTCCGGCCTTTCCGGACGTGACCTTATTCCCCACCACTCCTCTCTTTCCCTGATTCTCCATGGAGCAAATATTGGCAACTATTTTTCATATTATGCAGGGTCCTCGTAGAGAACGCTTGAGAGGTAGCGCTCGCCCGAGTCGGGGAGGATCACCACGATGGTTTTCCCTTTGAACTCGGGAAGGGCTGCGAGCCGCACCGCGACCGCCGCCGCCGCGCCGCTGGAGAACCCCGCGAGGATCCCTTCTTCTTTGGCGAGGCGGCGCGCAAATTCGATCGATTCTTCGTTGCTCACCTGTTCGACTCGGTCAACCAGGGAGAGGTCGAGGGTGTCGGGGATAAAGCCGGCACCGATCCCCTGGATTTTATGCGGCCCGGGTTTGAGTTCTTTCCCCGCCAGCTTTTGGCTAATCACCGGCGAAGCGCTCGGTTCTACCGCGACCGAGAGGATGTGCTTGCTGCGCGTATTTTTGAAGTAGCGAGAGACACCGGTGATGGTGCCGCCGGTGCCAACCCCTGAGACCAGCACATCGGTGGCGCCGCGGGTATCTTCCCAAATTTCCGGACCGGTGGTCTGTGCGTGGATCTCCGGGTTGGCCGGGTTTTTGAACTGCTGCAGCAGTAGATAACGGTCCGGGTCAGAGGCGGCTATTGCTTCGGCTTCGGCGATCGCGCCCGCCATCCCTTGTGCTCCGGGGGTAAGTACCAGCTTTGCGCCCAGAGCCTTGAGCACTTTGCGGCGTTCAATGCTCATGGTATCTGGCATGGTCAGGGTGATGGGGATCCCGCGCGCAGCGGCGACAAAAGCCAAAGCGATACCGGTGTTGCCGCTGGTCGGTTCAATAATCTCTGTTCCTGCTCCAAGCAGCCCCTTCTTTTCGGCGTCCCAGATCATCGAGGCGCCGATGCGACATTTGACCGAGTAGGCCGGGTTGCGCCCCTCGATCTTGCCGAGGATAGTGGCGCCGCCTGCGGGGGCTAGACGGTTCAGGCGCACTAGCGGGGTACGTCCGATGGAGCGGGAGTTGTCGGTAAATATACGGCTCATAGTGTGCTCCTTGTAAAGTGATGCGGGATTAATTGATTGTTTGTGCCATTCTAGCAGTAAAATTTTTTCCGTCGAGCCCCGCGCGGCACTCAGCTGAAATCGCGCATGCAGTGCAAGGGCGCTGACGTGCTCTTCAGCATAGAGCATGCGGAGATATTTTGTTGCATTAAATAAAGTGTTTTGCTTGGGTATTGGGCTTTTTTGCGCTATTAATTGAGAACTGCTCAACCCTGCGGCTGGAGAATATTGCCCCATAAATTACCCTGGCGCAAAAAAAATTGCGCTTAAGTATGTCACATAAACTCTCTTGCTTTATGGTTGTTGCCGATTAGACTTCTTTTGTAACGTGTTTATGCTGTTGAACTTTCAGAACATTCTGAGGAGGACCCGATGAAAGATCCTGTTTGCAATATGGATGTCTCACCTGACACTGCTGCTGCCTCATACGCGTATGCAGGAGAAACCTATTATTTTTGCTCGGAGCACTGTCGGAATAAGTTTCAGCACGATCCCAAGGCGGTTCTCGAAAAAAGAGAGAAGAAGGAAGCGGAGCACCACGCGCCCGCAAGTGCCGAACGTGAGTACACCTGTCCCATGCACCCCGAAGTGGTGCAAAAAGGGCCGGGATCGTGCCCCAAATGTGGGATGGATCTAGAACCTGTGGAGGTCACCGCTGACGAGGAGGAAAGCCCTGAGGTAAAGAGCATGACTCAGCGTTTCTGGATCTGCCTTGTTCTGACCCTGCCGGTGTTTTTCATCGCCATGTCCGACGCTATCCCCGGTGTCACTCTGCACCAGGTCCTTTCGAGTGGCGCGCAGAATTGGATCCAACTGGTGCTGGCCACCCCGGTGGTATTGTGGGGAGGATGGCCCTTTTTCGTACGTGGCTATAAGTCAATCGTCACCTGGCAGCTGAATATGTTCACCTTGATCGCCATCGGCACAGGGGTGGCGTGGATATACAGCATTGTGGCGACCTTGGCGCCGCAGGTATTCCCGAGTGCGTTTCGCGATGCGCAAGGCAATGTCGCCGTCTACTTCGAGGCCGCCGCCGTAATTGTCACTCTGGTGCTGCTTGGTCAGGTGCTTGAACTCCGCGCGCGCCAGCGTACCAGTGGTGCCATCAGGGCGCTTCTCGGGCTGGCGCCGAAGACCGCCCGCATCGTGCGTGAGAATGGTAACGAAGAAGATATCCCCCTCGAGGAGGTGCACAAAGGTGATCGTCTGCGGGTGCGCCCGGGAGAAAAAGTCCCGGTTGATGGGGTCCTCCGGGAAGGTTCGAGCGCTGTAGATGAGGCGATGGTGACGGGCGAGCCTCTGCCGGTAACGAAAGGGGAAGGGGACCAGGTCACCGGCGGCACCCTGAACAAGAGCGGAACCTTCATCATGGAGGCCGAACGGGTAGGGCGCGATACCATGCTCGCCCAGATTGTGAAGATGGTCTCCGAGGCACAGCGCAGCCGCGCACCTATTCAGGGGTTGGCAGATAAGGTCGCGAGCTACTTCGTCCCCAGCGTGGTGGTAGTCAGTATTGTGACCTTTATTGTCTGGGCGCTGATTGGTCCCGAGCCGCGCCTGGCCCACGCGCTGGTTAACGCCGTGGCGGTACTGATTATTGCGTGCCCGTGCGCCCTTGGGCTCGCCACCCCTATGTCGATTATGGTCGGCACTGGACACGGTGCGACCCACGGGGTGCTGATCAAGAACGCCGAAGCCCTCGAAACCATGGAGAAGATCGACACCCTCGTGGTGGATAAGACCGGAACCCTGACCGAAGGGAACCCGCGCCTGACCGACATTGAGGTCAGCGCCGATTTTTCTGCAGAAGAGGTGCTGCGTCTGGCGGCAAGCCTGGAGCAGGGGAGTGAGCACCCGCTGGCTGAGGCTATCATAGCCGAAGCGCAGGAGCGGGGAATAGCACTCTTGGCGGTGGAGGACTTCGACGCAAAAGTTGGCAAAGGGGTGATCGGGAAGATTGACGATACTCAGGTCGCTATCGGCAACCTGAAATTGTTTGAGGAGTTGTCTATTGACGCAGGGGTTCTCATTGAGCAAGCCGAGAATCTACGCAAGACAGGGGCCACCGCGATGTTTGTGGCTATCGACGGCAAACCCGCAGGTGTTCTCGGAGTTTCCGATCCCATCAAAAAAACCACCCCAGCGGCGATAAAGACGCTGCAGGAGCAGGGGGTCCGGGTGGTTATGCTCACCGGTGACAGTCGCACCACCGCCGAGGCAGTGGGGCGGGAGCTCGGCATCGACGAAATCGAGGCGGAAGTTTCCCCAGACCGCAAGAATGAGATTGTGGCCCAGTTCCAGGATGAAGGGCGTATGGTCGCTATGGCTGGCGACGGCATCAATGACGCTCCCGCGCTGGCGCAGGCTCATGTCGGCATTGCCATGGGTTCGGGAACCGAAGTGGCGATGGAGAGCGCAGGGATCACCCTGGTTAAAGGTGATCTGACCGGAATCGTCAAAGCGGTGAGCTTAAGCCGTGCGACGATGCGCAACATCCGCCAGAACCTCTTTTTCGCCTTTATTTACAACATTCTCGGGATCCCCATCGCTGCCGGAATCCTCTACCCGTTTTTCGGTCTTCTGCTCAGCCCGATGATCGCGGCGGCGGCCATGAGTATGAGCTCGGTATCAGTGGTGGGCAATGCATTGCGTCTGCGTCGTCTCGAGCTATGAATCGGTACCGGCAAGGAGTTGGTCGCCCGCGCCATCCATTACGGTCATCTATTACGGCCATCCATTACGGCAGCGAGCGGCGTGATGGACCCTTTGTCCCGGCCAACTGCGCGGCGATACCCTCGGGGTCGAGGACTTCAAGATGCGTTCTGCGCAGCGCATTAAAGGGAAAGATCGAGTGCTTAACCTCCCTTTAGAGGGCTACCACCTCGAAGATATTGAAAAAGAGGCCGTTCTCGAAGCGCTGCACCGCAGTGACGGTAACCAGACCCGCGCCGCCGAGTTTCTCCGGATCCCTAGACATACATTGATCTACCGGATTGAGAAATATGGCCTAAAAGAAACCTGAACGGCTCTAAGGCAAAAAGGTGAATTGGATCCCGATTCTCACAAAGGCGACAACGTTGGTATCAGCCTGTGGCACGACGGTGCGCCGATATGGGCAGTGTTGGACAGGCAGGGCGTCCGGGTATGTTGTTCTACCTCTGAATGAATGTTGTGAATGTTATGGGTGAATGGGCTCAAGTTTTTATGTTGACGCTAATCGCAGGTGTCGCCATGCCGGTCGGCGCGGCTATTGCCAGCATCGAACGGATCCACCCGCACTGGTTAGAAACCGAGGTGCGGCATAGCGTAATCGCCTTTGGTGGAGGGGCACTGCTGGCCGCGGTTGCGCTGGTCTTGGTTCCCGAGGGGATATGCAACCTGCCTTTGGTGGTAATTGTCGTGTGTTTTGCAGGTGGTGGAGTCGCATTTATGTTTCTGGATATGCGCTTGGCTGCCAGCAAAGCCACGGCGAGTCAGCTAGTTGCGATGCTATCCGATTTTATCCCCGAAGCCTTAGCCCTTGGTGCGACCTTTGCGCTCTCCAAAGATACAGGGTTTTTGTTAGCCGGAATCATTGCGCTGCAGAACCTCCCCGAAGGGTTTAACGCCTACAGAGAGCTTAAGGCATCGACAGATTATTCCGCCCCACAAATCATAGGAGCGTTTGCACTTATGGCCTTATTGGGGCCACTTGCAGGGCTCTCTGGGTATTTTATCCTTTCGGACTACCCGCAACTTGTTTCTGGTATTATGCTGTTTGCTGCGGGTGGAATTCTGTACCTTATATTTCAGGACATTGCACCCCAAGCCAAACTGAAAAAACACTGGGTGCCCTCATTGAGTGGCGTGGCTGGATTTTTGCTCGGTGTAGTTGGAAAAGTTGTGCTCGCGACATAGCGCATAAAGGTAGATAACGTACGGGACGCATCCTCTTCTGTGGTGATGGGGATGAGCGTTGGGATAACACCTGCGCGCATTTGCACCGCAGGATCCATAGTTCTGTATGCTGTCGCCAGAAGTTCCCTCAAGTGAGATATGTTGGGTAGTTGTCATGCCTGTAACAACCAATAAGGTTCACTGCGCACTTGCTGGTGGGACGCCGATGATTTTACGCGCTCTGATGTTGCTGCCCGGCATAGTTCTACTGGTGATGCTGACTGTGGTCATGGCGGGCTGCGGTTTTACTCTGCCGGAAAATTCCGCGCAGCGCTCAATGGCTTTGCCACCTGCCGAAAAAAGCCCACTGGGGCGGATCGTCTCCGAAATGGAGGCAGCGCATCAGCCTGAGCTCTCCGGTATTGTGCCCCTTGCCAACGGCGCAGACGCATTTGCGGCGCGCATGCTTTTGGCCGACTTGGCAACCACCTCCATTGACGCGCAATACTACATCTGGAGGGCGGATCTCACCGGTTATCTGTTGCTCGACCGCCTCATGCAGGCGGCAAATCGAGGGGTGCGGGTGCGACTGCTATTGGATGACCATGGTACGGCGGGGCTTGATCCTGAAATCGTATCTCTGGCGGTACATCCCAACATTGAGGTGCGGCTGTGGAATCCCTTTCCCTTGCGGCGCTTTAAAATACTCTCCTTTAGTTACGACTTCTTTCGCCTCAATCGCCGGATGCACAATAAGAGCTTCACCGTTGATGGCAGAGCTTGCATTCTGGGGGGGCGCAATGTGGGTGATGAGTATTTCAACACCGGAGTGACCCCCCTTTTTGTTGATTTGGATGTATTGGTTGTAGGGCAGGTTGTACCAGCTATCTCAGAAGATTTTGATCGCTACTGGAACAGTCCTTCGTCCTATCCAGCTGAACAGATTGTGGCGCACCCAAAGCAGAGTGACCCTATTGATGCAAGGCTGGATCTGTTTAGAAACACCGAACAGATGGAAGAGTACCGCGGTGTGCTTGAACGTTCGAGCCTCATCGGCAGCTTGGTTGATGGCACCCTCGAGATGGAGTGGACCACAGCTGTGCTGGTGAGTGACGACCCTAAGAAAGGGCAGGGTGCCATTCCGTATGAAGATTTGCTGGGTGGGCGTCTGACAGAGGCAGTTGGGGAAATAGAAACCCGTCTGGACGGAGTTTCCGCCTATTTTGTCCCTGGTAAAGAGGGGGTTAAAACCTTTACCGACCTTGAAGCGCGTGGCGTTGAGGTTCGGATTTTAACCAATTCTCTGGAGGCGACAGACGTGCTTCCCGTCCATGCCGGCTATGCGAAGCGCCGCGCCAGCCTTCTTGCAGGTGGAGTTGAGCTCTTTGAGCTTCAACCCCAGGCCTTAACCGGTGCGACAAAACACAAGCTGGGTCCGTTTGGTTCCTCCGGTGCAAGTCTTCATGCTAAGACCTTCGCCGTGGATGGGCAACGAATTTTTGTCGGCTCCTTTAACTTCGATCCCCGTTCTGCTACGCTCAACACCGAAATGGGCGTTTTGCTTGACAGCGCACAGCTGGCGTCAACCCTGCACCAAGCCTTTGACAACGATTTTATGGGAGCGGCCTGGCGGGTAGAGAAGCGCAATGGCAAGTTGGTCTGGATCGAACCTGACACCCCAACGTTAACCGCTGAGCCTGGTGCAACGTTGTGGCGCAAGATCGCCCTTAAGTTCATTGGCTGGCTGCCAGTGGAGTGGTTATTGTGAGGGACACACTAATCAACCCTTTTAGCCGGAAACTAGTTACAACCACTGCTAAAATTTTTTAGGGAAAAATTCAGGTGGAAAAATGGACGTTGAAAAATATTTAGCGCGAATACGGGTAGAAAAGCCAATTGGGATAGATGTGGATTCTCTCACCCTGTTGCAGGAAGCGCACTTGAAAGCAATCCCGTTCGAAAATCTTGATATTCATTACGGTAGAGAGATATCGCTTGAAATCGGGAATATTTTCGAGAAGATAGTGCTCAGTAAGAGGGGCGGCTTCTGCTACGAACTTAACAGTCTCTTTCATGCGCTGTTACGCGAACTTGGGTTCAGGGCCAGAATTATATCGGCTAGAGTCGCGACAGAAGATGGAAATTTTACCCCGGAATATGATCACTTAGCGATAGTTGTATCACTTCATGGCGCGAATTATCTGGTGGATGTGGGGTTTGGGCATTTTGCCCTTGCCCCGCTACCGATCCGCCTAGGGGTTAAGCATTCGGATGGGATAGGCGAATTCCAGATTCTGGAGTTTGATAGTAATTACCTTGAAGTAAGGCAAGTGGAAGATGAGGTTCCTGTCCCCAAATATATCTTTTCGCTCAACGAACGCTGCTTAACGGAATTTCAAAGCATGTGTGTCTATCATCAAACAAGTGCTGATTCCCACTTCACGCAAAATAAATTGATCTCGATTCTTACCGATGATGGTCGGATAACCCTGACCAATACCCAACTGAAAATTTCACGGAGACAGGGTTCTCAAGTAGAAAATTTCGGCGCGGAGGAGTTCGAAATATATTTAGAGCGCTTTTTTGGGATTAGAATCTAACGCACAGAGCGCTATGCAGGAGATCCAAGGCTGTTGGCGTAAGGATGACTAACCAGGTTGAAAAGAGGTTTTTTTGCTTGAAATTACTCCAAATATTCGTCTGGCCGAGTGGGAATTAGACTTTCAGCCCATTCGCGCCCAGGGTGCCGGGGGGCAGAATGTGAACAAGGTTGCTTCATCGATGCATTTGCGCTTCGATATCCGGCGCTCATCGCTGCCCCCTTCCTACAAAGCGCGGCTCCTGAGGTTTTCTGATCAGCGCATCACCCAAGAAGGGGTGATCGTGATCAAGGCGCAGCGTTTTCGTACCCAGGAGTTGAACAAGGAAGATGCCCTGCAACGCCTGAAAGAGTTGATTCAAGAGGCGATCAAGCCAGTCAAACCGCGCCGTGCGACTAAGCCCACCAGGGGCTCACAGCGGCGGCGGGTGGACAAGAAAACCCAGCGGGGTAAAATCAAACTTTTGCGCGCGAAGATTGATCCCCCCTAAGTTGACATTCTCTCCCCACCTTGATGTTTTGTACATCAAGCCTCCAGAGTCAAAATCACGATATTCCTAACCCAGCAGGCCTATGCAGATACAGGCGACGTAAAGTCCAACATTCCCACACAAATAAACGGAAGAAAAAAGATTGCATTATTTTCTTCTCAACCCTGTGTTGATAATCGTTTTCAATATCGACGTGCATTGAGTGGGTAAATATCCACTTTGGCCCCGTTGATTTTATCTTGCCAGTTTGGTTCTTGCTTCTGAGGGTGTGCTGAAGCACTCATGAGATGAAAGAGGCCATCAGAATCATGGGGGGCGGAGCATTATAGTTAGCGCGTCCATGCGCTAGAGCGGCCATTTGCCGGGGGTAAGTGCAAGTGTTACAGGTGTGGCAGGTGATTAGCCAAATTGCGCCAGACAAATTATTTATCAGGGGGGGATATGAATGCTGTTGGGGTAAAAACCTTATTGAGTGAGCTGAGTGAAAATCAGCGTGCAGTGATAAAAAAATGTTGTGCCGGAGGAGCATTAAAACAAAAACTTCTGGATATGGGGTTTATTCCCGGGGCCGAGGTATTGATGGTGCGCAATGCTCCTTTACGTGATCCTGTTGAGATTAAAATTCAGAACTTTTTTCTAACCGTGCGCCGTTCTGAAGCCGCCTGCATAAAAATTACGCCGTTATGATTTCCAGTGAAAGCCCAAGTATGCCTGCTCCGATGATTCACGTCGCCTTTGCTGGACAGCCCAATTGTGGCAAGTCCACCATTTTTAACATGCTGTGCGGCATGAACCAGCATGTTGCCAACTATCCTGGTGTTACGGTGGACAAGTACTCCACTAAATTGCAGCACAAGGGTGTTTGCTACACTCTGGTAGATCTGCCCGGTACCTATTCTTTCAGCATGTTTTCCCTCGAAGACGAAGAGCGGGTTGCTAAGGAATACCTCCTCGATAAAGAGGTGGATGTGATTGTCAACGTGGTGGATGCCTCCAACCTGCGGCGCAATCTATATCTCACCTTTCAGTTGCTCGAACTGGGCAAGCCGATGGTTCTGATCCTGAATATGATGGATGTAGCACAGCGGCGTGATCTAGAAATTGATATTGAGGAGCTGGCACGGATTCTCAATGTCAAAGTAGTCCCCGCGGTAAGGACACAGCAGCAGGGCAGAGAAGAAATTCTTGATGCCATCGCTGCTGCCGCCACGGAACAGATAAAGACTCCGTTTCGGGTTAACTACGCCGAATTTGAACCCTATATCGAAGAGATTGAGCAGCATGTGCCCGAAGATGAGGATGCAAGGCGCTGGCTGGCGATCAAGGCGCTTGAAGGTGATGAACTTGTGCTGGAGCGTACTGGAATATCGCCAGAGAAAATTAAAGATATAAGCGATGTAATCCATGTCCGCTTCGATCTAGATGTGGACCAGAGTTTTGCCAGCATCCGCTACCAAAATGCAGATGTCGCCTACCACCGTTGTGTTAAGCAAACCAAACCCAAGCGCGCTACCATTACCGACAAGCTGGATCGCTGGGTGCTTAATCGCTGGGCTTCATTCCCCATCCTGGCAGGGGTGATTTACCTTATCTATCAGCTCGCTATTGTGTGAGGCTACAAGATAACTGACTACACCTGGCCGTTACTCGCCTGGGCGCGGCGTAGCATTATGGGCTTTATGCCATCAGCCGATTTTATAGCGGTACCACTGGTGAGCGAATTTGCTCTGTGGATGATTAACAGCACCATGGCGCTACTTAATTATCTGCCGATTTTCTTTATTCTGTTTGCTCTAGTGGCTGTGCTTGAAGATGTGGGGTATATGCCACGCATGGCATTTATCCTCGATCGGGTGTTTAAACGCTTCGGGTTGCACGGTCAATCTACGTTGCCGCTGGTGCTCGGAGGAGCGTTTGTAGGTGGATGCGCAGTTCCCGGAGTTATGGCTACCAAGGGGATTGCGGACGAACGTGCACGTTTAGCCACTATTATGACGGTGCCATACATGAATTGTCTGGCCAAAGTTCCATTTTATACTCTGTTGCTGGGAGCCTTCTTTGCTGCCAGCATGTCGGAGATGATGTTCTACATCTCAACGGTAACCCTCTTTATCGCCCTGATAATTGCGCGCCTGCTCACGGCTACTTTTTTATCTCAGCATGAAACCGCTCCGTTCATTATGGAACTGCAACCTTTAAGGGGGTGATGCTGCGTGCCTTGCAGCGCGTGTGGTTGTACATCAAAAAAGTGGTAACCATTGTCATGGCGGTAGCAGTGGTGCTGTTTGTGTTGTTGCAATACCCCGGGGTGCCAGAATCGCGCATGCACCTGATACAGGCTGAGGCAGATGCCGCTCTGCAGGCATTTGACACTCAAACCGCGCCCTCCGAGCTATACCATCTGGTAGACGAACCTGCCGAAGTATCTACCCTGCTCAACCTGTATGATGCGTATCGCAGCCGCCGCATGCAGACGCGCAGTGCAGAACAGCTCGCAGGACTTAATGCGGAGTTTCAGGCTCTCAACCCCGAGTTATTTGCGCTTCTACAAGGTAAAGGTGATGCAGCACGCACCATTAACCGTGCACTGCGCAAGCTGGAGCAAAGCGGTAAACGCCTGCGTATGCAGATCAAGCAAGAGAAAGTTAATGCCTCTTATCTGGGGATGTTTGGGCGCGCTCTAGAGCCGCTAACCCAATTCAGTGGGTTTGACTGGCGCGTCAATGTCGCATTTTTGAGCTCGTTTGCCGCACGTGAAAGTGCTGTCGCTACCTTGGGTTCGATCTATGAGCAGGGTAAGGTTGATGAGCGCGCGGAGGAAAGTATCGCTGCCGATGGCAGTTACACCCCCATCCACGCCGTGGCGATGCTGATCTTCATGATCCTCAGTCCACCGTGTATTGCCACCATGGTAGTAGTTAAACTTCAGAGTAATTCATACCGCTGGATGCTGTTTGCTACCTTTTTCCCCATAACCTTGGGGATTATAACCTCAAGCGCGTTTTACACCCTTGCCTTCACCTTTGGATGGAGCGGGATCGAAATGATGCGTATTTTTTATGTCAGTGTCGTTGCCCTGACGTTACTTCTAGCCTTACTAAAGCCGCGCCGCGCCAACTGGGAAGTTGGGCAGTAGCGCCAGAGAAAATCAACCGTTCACCTAACTACTAGAAAGGATTTAAGCATGAGAAAAATTATTATTGCAACCCTGGCTCTAGTTGGTATTGCAACCGCAGCACCAGTATGGGCACACACTCCCCTTATGTCGTGCTTTGACGAAGGGGACGGCAGCATAACTTGCGAATGGGGTTTCAGTGATGGCAGCAGCGCCAGCGGGGTTGAGTTTCGTCTTGAACAGGATGGAAAGGTGCTTCTTGAAACCAAATTCAACTCCTATGGAGAGGTGAATTTCCCTAAACCAGAGCACCCTTATGCGGCAGTATTTTATGCTGGTAAAGGGCATGAAGTGCGAATAGATGGCGCCAATATTTTTTAACCCAAAACATCTTAGACAAGGAGTACCCAATGAAACGTTTTACCGCTCTTAGCGCTATGGCGATCTTGCTATGCAGTTCTTGAGCCTGGGCCCATTTCCAGATGCTCTACACCCCGGAATCAGCGCTGCCAACGGGCAGAACCATTGAACTGCGCCACGTGTTTACCCACCCCTTTGCCGATGAGCATACCATGGACATGGGGCTTCAGCATGACAGCGAGAAACTCGCGCCGGTGGAAGACTTTTACGTAATAAATAAAGGGGAAAAGAAAGATTTGATCGAAACCTTAGAAGCGGTGGAATGGCAAGGGCAGAGCAACCGTGGCAAGGGGTACAGCTCCACCTACAAAGCGCAGCGCATGGGCGACCATGTGTTGGTGATCCATCCAGCGCCTTATTATGAAGCAGGTGAGGGGATCTACATCCAGCAGATTACCAAAACCATCGTAAATGTCGCCGGAGCCCCCAGCGACTGGGATGCTGAGCTGGGTCTGAAGGCTGAGATTGTCCCCTTGGTGAAACCTTATTCCATTTGGGAGGGTTCAACTTTTACTGGCATCGTAAAGAGCAATGGGCGTCCGGTACCATACGCTGAAATAGAGGTGGAGTATCTTAACCACGCCGTCGATCTGGAAAAAAATGCTATGGGTCCTGGCTTTGTTGAAGCACCGCAAGACAGTTTCAGCACCTTAGGGATTAAGGCAGATGGAAACGGTAAGTTTACCTTTGGGCTCCCGCGTGCGGGCTGGTGGGGGTTCTGCGCCTTGGGGGTTGGGAGCGATACCAGCTACAAAGGCAAAGAACTCAGCCAAGATGCCGTTATCTGGGTGCAGGCTAAAGAGATGCGTTAACAAATAACATGCCCCAATATGTCTATATAAGCACAGGCTCAAAGAGTAGCGCTGCTATCTACCCTTTGAGTCTGGTATGCCGTGTTATTTCCAGCTTTTGCCCTTTACAGAAAGATTAGCCTATGGAACATGTAATTCTTATCGGTGCCCTTGTTGTAGCAGTGGTTTTTTTATGGCGGAAGCTCATAAAAGGGGGCTGCGCAGATTGTTGCTCCCCTGCGCAAAGTCACCAATGCTCAGGTTGCAGCCCTGCACCGTTGCAGCCACTCAAGCTAAAGAGTTCGGAAGAATCTCAACCTGAACAGTAAAAAAATCTGCAAATATTTGAAAGGGTCAGGAAAAGGTGGACTAAGAGAGATATAAGAGATAACTTTCCCTAGAGTTATCTTCCATCCAAGTTTTTTCACTTCGTGAGCATAAAGCAACACTTTCTGCGTTTAATTTCCGGAGCTACTCCAATGTTGTGGGCAACACTTTGTATATTCCGTCGCCGCGCTTTTATCGTAAAGGTGTCGGCAGCCGTGTTTATCACGTTATTTCTCCTCTCTTGCACAGCAGTTACCAAACAACAGGAGAGTCGACCAGGCAATGGTAGCCGAGGGGTTAATAGCGAGCAACTGCTGGCAGAGAACCGTATGATGAAAAAACGCTTGTCGTTGATCGAAAGGGAAGATGATGTCCTGAAAAAAGAAAATCGGCAGCATAGAATACGGGTCCAGGAGCTGGAGGCGCAGAATAGAGAGCTTGGACAGGAACTGGATATCATGAAGGAGAAACACGCCATTGAGATGCTTATTAGTGAAGAGCAAAGCAGCGCACTTAAAACCACGCTTGAAAAAGTTAAAAATGAAGCCAGTGAAAGGATGTACACCCTTATAGCTGAGAACAAAGCCCTGGCAGAACAGATCGCTAGAGAAAGAAGGTTTTTTAATGACCAAATCAACACGGTAAAAGCGGCAGCCAATGAACAGCGGGAGGAAATCATCCAGGCAAAGACCCAAAGGGAATTGGCTCTGGCTGCCGAGCTTGATGCTCTGAGTAAAAAACTAGAAGCCAAACAGAAGGAGATACTGTTGCTTAAATCGGTTGGCGCTGAACAACACGGATCAACTTCGGAGCAAGACGAGGTTCGGACTTTGACTCGCACGTCGATCTCTGTCCCCGCAGCAGCCGAAGCTACCCATTAAGTAGACTGCTTTATACTCTCATTATGTCAATCACGATGCGCTTAACGAGTGGCCGAAAGGCTTCAATATTTTGGGCATGTTTTTTTGCTGCCGCCTCTTTTCTATTTTTCACCCCTGTCTACGCTGAAACGAATTTCTCTATCTTGATTACATCAAATCTGCAGGGGAAATTTTCACTTGAGCTGGAAAATCAGGACACTACAGACCCGTTGCTGGTCTTGGGGCAAAATATTGTCGCGGATCGCAGCCAGGGCGCGGAACTGTATCTTGATCTGGGCAATGCTCTGTACCCTGGCAGCCTGTCAAAATATAGTTCAGGTGCAATCATGGTTGATTTTCTGGATTATTTTTCTTGTGCCGCGGTTTTAATATCCTCGAAGGACTTGCAGGTAGGGGCTAAAAACCTTGAGTTTATGCAGCAAAACAAAAACATACGTTTTGTATCAGCCAATATTATGCAGGAAGACAAACCTCTGTTCGCCCCTTGGTTTAGCGCAGATATCAAGGGGACTCGGGTGGCTTTTTTAGGGATATCTTCGCCAAATGTCAGGTTCGATATGGCCGAAAAAGAGCTCTACGATTTCAGCGTGGCCGAAGCGGTAGATGCTCTTGCTCAGCCAATAGCACAGATCCGCGCGGAGGGGATTGAACATCTTGTGCTTCTCTCCGGAGATACCTTAAGAGCTACGGCACAAATCCTCGAAATTTACCCGCAGATCAGTCTAGCCTTGTGCGGGGGTGACTATAGCGATCACTTCCTTGGCGGTAAAGCCTCGCGGATAGATCTGAGCGACGGCAGATCTATTGTGATGGCGGCCAACAGGGCCGAATACTACCACCTTAAGTTGGTGCTCGGTGATAGCCTGAAGGTGGAAAGCTTTGAGGCCAAACAGATCCAGCCTATCCCTACCAATGATTTTTTGTATGCAGAATTTAAAAACCGCCTGACGCTTTGGAAGGAGAAGTTCCTGGAAGAGGAGGGGAGCCTGGTTGCTGAGTTAAGCGACATGGAATATGGGGTGAACGATCTGATTTTTGCCCACCTTCTGCGGGATCGATTTAATTGTGAGCTCGGCGTGGTCGCAGAAAACACCATCAATCGGGTGTCGGTAAAAGAGGCGGTTCGGCGCGCGGATTTTTTGAGCATGGTCAACAGAGACTATAACGTCTTTGTCCTTTCCCTAACGGGGGCAGAGATAAAGACAGTGTCTAAGCGTGGTGAGGGGCTGGTTATTGCCGGTCTGGAAGAGGGCGAGCAGATAGAGATCCAAGGGACTGCGGTGGAGGGCAACAGGCGCTATCGAATTGCGGCGTCTCAGCTGGCTATGCAAAAGATGCAACGCCTCCTCAAGAAGCGACTTGATTACAGGAATACCTGGATGACGGTTACCGAGCTGCTGGTAGAGGATCTCAAAGAGCAACAAACGCTCTTACGTCAGGACTTCGATTACCTTGATCGACGTTTCCGCACCACGATTGATGCATCTTTGTCTAACTTTATTGAAGACAGCAGCGTCACCAAGGGGAAAAATATCGATACCCCGTCGGGACAACCCTCAAAAAGCTATACTAAGTGGGGGCTTGAAAACAGCATCGATTTTACTCTCTATAATAAATACCATCGCTTTGTGTTCACCCCGTATATGTTTTATTCCCGCCAGGATGAAAGGTACCTGAAAAACATTCTTCGCGGCACTCTCCTGTATGAGTACAACCTTTCCGATACCTATAAGCCATACAATAAGTTGCGCTACGATACGGTTGTTAAAGGGGAGAACGGCCTTCGTCCCAGTTTTCTGCGTGAAACTATGGGGATCTCCGCTGAGTATAAGTATTTCAACGGAAAACTTGGGTTGGGTTTTGAGCAGCAGCTGCAGGATCCATCCGAAGCCGCCATGTACGGGGTTGAGCTTATTGTGGACGCCAGCTTCCCGTTTTTATCCCACTTTACCTATACGTTTGATCTGGACACGTTTACTGGAGCCCTTGTTGAAAATGGTAGCCCGTGGCAGACAAGAAGCGAAATCAACAATGGGATATCGGCCGCTATAAACAGCTATATGAGCGTCTCTTTCCGGCATAAATATTTTTTTTATAACGAGGGGGAAACCGGGGAACGTTATCAGAGCTCTCAGTTTATCACTTCCCTAGATTTCAAAAAGAACTGGAAGTTCTGGTAGCTTGCGCTCAAGAGGTAGAAGCAAGGGGGACAGTTGTTGCGAGTTGTAGGCTCCATGGTATTCTTTTAGCTGACAATCTTTGGAGGATGCTATGACTCAAAAAAACACACACTACGATACCAGCCAAACCCATGAGCGAAAGACCGTAGAGAAACTGAAACGCAGTTTTGCGTATAAACTTTTTTATCAGCTGGGCGTATGGGCACAGAACGCATCGCTGAACGATTACTACCTCGCTGTGAGCTATACGGTGCGGGACCACATGCAGCAACTGTTTATCAACACGATTCAGACATTTCAGGAGAAAGACAGCAAAATAGTCAGTTATCTGTCCGCCGAGTTTTTGCTGGGCCCCCATTTGCACAATAATCTGGTCAATCTGGGGATGTATGATCAGGTAGCTCGGGCGGCGGCGGAATCCGGCCTCGATCTGCAGCAGATCATCGATCACGAAGAAGAGCCTGGCTTAGGCAACGGCGGCCTGGGCAGGCTTGCGGCCTGCTATATGGAGTCCCTCGCCAGCCTGCAGGTTCCCGCCATTGGTTATGGCATCCGCTATGAGTTCGGCATGTTTGATCAGGAGTTTGATAACGGCTGGCAGAGGGAATTGAGTGATCGCTGGCTGCAACCGGGCAACCCCTGGGAGTTCAAAAAACCGGATATGCTGGTGGAGGTTGGCTCTGGCGGGCATACAGAACGGTACACGGACGAGCATGGTGTTCTGCGGGTTCGCTGGGTCCCGGGGCGACTGGTTATGGGTATCCCCTACGATACACCGATCCTTGGCTATCGGGTTAATACCGTCAATATACTTAGGCTGTGGAGTGCCGAGGCCCCGAAGAGCTTTGACTTTGAGGAGTTCAATGTCGGCGACTATTTAGGTGCGGTGCGTGAAAAAGCGCTAGCTGAGACCATCACCAAGGTGCTCTATCCCAACGACCAACGCTTTAAAGGCAGGGAGCTTCGCCTCTACCAGCAGTATTTCTTTGTCAGTTGCTCAATGCAGGATATGCTCCGCATCCATCTGTTTCAGTTTCATAGTCTCGACAACTTTTCCGACAAATTCGCTATCCAACTCAACGATACCCACCCGGCTATCGCCGTGCCTGAACTTATG
>Ga0265295_1004269_pt1 | contig 19413 bp, 24 predicted proteins | sample Munlansysbiofilm_FD_192503 | JGI IMG/M metagenome (GOLD analysis project Ga0265295, IMG submission 192503) | Leachate microbial communities from a municipal landfill in Southern Ontario, Canada - Methane capture system biofilm | ecosystem: Engineered > Solid waste > Landfill > Unclassified ... | reverse complement strand
ATCGGAATTACTCTTATCCATAAAAACAAGAAAAGAGAGGTTTCCCTCTCTTAGTCTGCGCTGTAAGGCAGCAATGCCACTTGTCTTGCTCTTTTAACAGCTATTGTAAGCTGTCTTTGGTGCTTGGAGCAGTTTCCTGAAATTCTTCTTGGGAGGATCTTTCCTCTTTCAGTGATGTATTTCTTAAGCTTGCTCACGTCTTTATAGTCTATGTGTGTAGATTTGTCAGCGCAAAAGCTGCACACTCTTTTTCTTGGTTTGAACCTTCTTTGCATCCTTTTCCCCTCCTTAATTAGAATGGAATATCGTCATTGTCGGTTGGGTGGAAGCCATCCATTTCAGGATAATCAAGGCTGTTGTTGTTAAAGCTTGAGGAGGTCTTATTTGTGTTCTCTCCCCACTCAAGGAACTCTACGCTGTTAGCCACCACGTCTGTGGTGAATACTCTCTTTCCGTCCTTGTCGTCGTAGCTGCCAGTCTGAATTCTTCCCTGTATGCCTACCAGCTTACCTTTATTGAGAAAGTTAGCGCAGTTCTCTGCCTGCTTTCCCCAAACGACTATTCTGATGAAATCAGCAGTCGGTTGATTTTTCGATTCCATTTCTTGTTTTTTATCTCGTGAAAGACCTTTGTCAACAGCAATCGTGAACGTGGATACGGGTGTCCCTGAATTTGGAATATATCTTAGTTCAGGATCTTTCGTGAGCCTTCCTATCAATGCAACATTATTCAAGTCATTCACCGTCCTTTGGATTACTCTTCCTCTTTAACGATCATATGTCTCATAATGCCTTCTGATATCTTTGCAATTCTGTCGAACTCCTTAACTACTTCCGGGTTTGACTCGAAGTTGATCAGTACATAGTACCCTTCCGCCAAATCATCGATCAGATATGCAAGCTTTCTCATTCCCCACTCGTCTTGTGTTATTATAGTACCGCCTGTTTCGATGATTCCCTTGAATCTCTCCAAAAGCGCTACTCTTTTTTCTTCCTCGAAATTTGGGTAAAAGATTATCATAGCTTCATATTTTCTCATGTATTTCACCTCCTTATGGACTATCGGCTCTATCCTTATGATAGAGCAAGGAACACTGATGTATTATACCACAGCGGTTTTCGCTTGGCAATAACAATGATACCCTTCTTTACACAAATTTTACAGCGTAAGTAGATTAATTTTAACATAAAAGGCCTATAATAGCATTAAGAAATAATATAAAAGAGGATGATATTATGAGGAGTAAATTTGATCAGGATCTTGAAAAGCTTAATTTTGAACTGACTGAGATGGGAAATCTCATAGAAAGCTCCATTGAAGCTACTGTAACTGCTCTAAAGACACAGGATGTGGAACTGGCGGGGAGGGTCATCGCGGGAGACAAGGAAGTCAACGATATGGAAAGAGCCATCGAGGATCTTTGTCTGAAGCTAATACTTAGACAACAACCTGTTGCAAGAGACCTAAGGCTTATTTCATCAGCCTTAAAAATGATAACGGATATGGAAAGGATAGGCGACCAATCAGCGGACATATCAGAAATCACAATAAGACTTGCCGATCAAACGTATCTTAAAGAGCTTGTTCACATCCCTCAGATGGCAGATGCTACTATAAAGATGGTTAGAGACAGCATTGATGCCTTTGTTAGGAGAGATATCGAGCTTGCAAAAAAAGTTATCTATTACGATGATATCGTCGACGACCTGTTTAGTGTAATAAAGGATGAGCTGATCGGCTATATCAAAGCAGGTACCGGTTCCAGCGAACAAGCTATTGACCTGATGATGATCGCTAAATATTTTGAAAGAATTGGCGACCATGCGCAAAACATTGCGGAATGGGTATACTTTGCCATAGCAGGTGACCATTTCACAAGGAGTTGATCATATGAAGCTGATATACTGTATTGAGGATGATGAAAGCATAAGAGAGCTGGTTTTATATGCTCTGAGAAATGAGGGTTATAATGCCGTTGGTTTCGAATCCGGTGAAGGGCTTTTTACAGCTCCTATCCCTGATCTTGTGCTGCTTGACATCATGCTTCCAGGTGCTGACGGCTACAGTATATTGAAACAGCTTCGTAATGATAGCCGAACTCAGGGTGTCCCAGTAATAATGCTGACCTCTAAGACCAGTGAATTTGATAAGGTAAGAGCCCTTGATATGGGTGCTGATGACTATATTGCAAAGCCCTTTGGGGTAATGGAGCTGTTGTCAAGAATAAGGGCAGTCCTTAGAAGAGCTCAACCACGCATTGAAGCTGATGCCATATCTATCGGCGGTGTGAGTCTTGACTACGAGAAGCATTTAGTTACTACAAACGGGAAGGAAATAATTTTAACTCCCAAGGAATTTGATCTGTTGCACTATTTGATGAAGAATCAGGGACTTGTTCTTACCAGAGAAAAGATCATGAATGTGGTTTGGGGCTTTGATTTCGAGGGGGAATCCAGAACAGTAGATGTCCATATAAGGACTCTGAGGATGAAGCTTGGGGATGCGGGTGAATCTGTCCAGACCGTGCGAGGCGTAGGCTACAAGTTTGGAGGTTAATTTATGCAAAACAGGATATATGCATACCTTGCGGTAATAGTTAGCATTGCGATGACCATCACCACTATGGCGATGGCCTTTGTAGTATACGATTTAGCCAGAGGGCCTGGGAGTATAGAAAATCTAAGTTTCTTTGAAGTGCTGATGTCTATGTTGCCTGCTGCAGTCGGTGTTTTGGTTCTGCTTTTGGTAACGCTGTACTTATTGTCTCACAGGCTTGCAGACAGGCTTATGGCTCCCATAAAAAGAATAGCTTCGAGTGTGGAAAGTATATTGTCCGGAAACCCTGTGACTGAGGTATCTATTTATCCTGAGATCAGGCCTTTTGTTGACACTATCGACAGACAAAAGAAGCAGATAGATCTGGCTCTTCATGAGATGAGGGAAGCAGAGAAGGTGAGAAGAGAATTCACTGCCAATGTATCCCATGAGCTCAAAACGCCGCTTACATCTATCATTGGCTATTCAGAAATGTTGCAAAACGGGGTTTCTAATGCAGAGGACTCCAAAAAATTTGCAGGGGTCATCCACAAGGAGGGCTCTAGACTTTTAGAGCTTATAGATTCGGTCATAAGTCTCTCAAGGCTTGAGGACTCAAATGCCATTAAGACATTTGAAAGTCTGGAGTTGTATGGTATAGTCCAGGATCTCGTCGAGAAGCTGCGCTTTTCTGCCAAGGAAAAATCTGTGGAGCTATCCGTTGTAGGCTCGCCCATCCAGGTTCGTGGAGACAGGAGAATGGTACAGGATCTTATTTTCAACCTTGTAGACAATGCCATCAAGTACAACCGATTTGGAGGAAGTGTTACAGTAAGCATTTCAGAGGAAGGTACCTATGGAGTGATGAGGGTTACCGATACAGGAATCGGCATTCCAAAGGATGATGTCGAGAGAGTCTTTGAAAGATTCTACAGAGTTGATAAAAGTCGTTCAAAGAAAGTCGAGGGTACTGGCCTTGGTCTTGCGATAGTAAAGCATATAGTAGAGTTCCACGGAGGCAGCGTTCTTCTCGATAGTGAAGTAAACAAGGGGACTACCATAACTGTAAAGCTCCCTAAATAAAGTCGATGAAAATCCGCAGGGCTTAAGCCCTGCGGATAATTTTTAATATAGACTATTTCATAGCTTCCTTTATAACCTGGGCAAGTCGCTTCATTCCCTCAACGATAAGTTCGTCGCTCATGGCTGAGTAGTTAAGTCTCATGCAATGCTCATTTCCTCCATTGGCGAAGAATGAACCTCCCGGTACAAATGCAACATGCTTTTCGAGAGCCTTTACTGCCAAATCTCTGGTGTTGATGTAGTCGGGCAGCTCTACCCATGTGAACAAACCGCCCTGTGGTCTTGTGAACTTCACGCCCTCAGGAAACTCCTCATCCATTACCTTAAGCATAAGATTTCTTCTTCTAAGATAGGTTTCCTTGATCTTTTCTATATGCTCCTCGATATTGTAGTTTTCAAGGAATGTCGCTACCTCGATCTGAGATATGGTGCTTGATTGAAGATCAGCGCCTTGCTTTACCAGTATGAATTTGTTCAGGATCTCCGGAGATGCCGCTACCCAACCAAGTCTTAGGCCTGGACAGAATATCTTTGAGAAGGTTCCAAAGAATACTACTCTTCCCTCTGTGTCATAGTGCTTTATTGCAGGCAATATTTCTCCTTCAAATCTCAGCTCGCCATATGGATTGTCTTCAACTATTACGATGTCATATTTATTAGCAAGCTCAACAAGCTTCTTCCTCTTTTCAGTAGACCACGTTTTTCCTGATGGATTCTGGAAATCTGGTATAACGTAGATATACTTGACATTCTCGGTATTCTTAAGAATTTCTTCAAGCTCCTCCATGTTCATTCCATCATCCTCAAGCTCAATGTCAATAAATTTCGGCTCGTAGGCTTTGAATGCATTGATAGCTCCAAGATAACTTGGTTTTTCAACGATTATAACGTCCCCAGGATTGATGAATATCTTAGCTGCAAAGTCCAGACCTTGCTGTGATCCACTTGTAACAAGAACGTCATTCGCAGTCATATGGACATTTACCTTCTCCATCCTCCTGGCGATAGCTTCTCTCAACGGCTGATACCCCTCAGTGGGACCATATTGCAGCGCTTTGGAGCCGTGCTTCTCTATTACTTCCTTGCTGATATGTATCATCTCTTCAACTGGGAACAGCTCAGCTGCCGGCAGTCCGCCCGCGAAGGAAATGATTTCAGGTCTTTGGGTCAGTTTAAGTAGCTCTCTGATTTCAGAGGCCTTGATATTTTCCATTCTCTTTGCAAATTTCAATTGCATGGCATACACCTCCATTTTAAATCGGAAAACCTTTTCCCGTCTATACTTATATATTATCACCTTGCATGAGCGCTTGTCTATATCAAAAATTACAAAAATTGAGGGCTGCTGGATATTTTTACCCAGCAGCCGAATTTACAGCACCAGCTCTGCTTTGTCGCTATCTCCAAAGTATCTGTACAGATCATATGGAGAAAATATCCCTTTATCAGTTACCACTCCGCTTACCAGATGTGGTGGTGTGGCATCAAAGGAAGGATAAAATCCTTTTACTCCTTCCATGGCCGTTCTTACTCCCATGGCCTGAAGGACAAAATCAGGATCTCTTTCTTCAATAGTCACTGTTTTTATTGTCTCATGTCCTCTGTCCGGGACTCCCGTTACAAAATACGGGACGCCCATATACTTCGCAACTATAGCTATTTGGAAGGTACCGATCTTATTTACCACGTAGCCATCCATACATATAGCGTCAGCAGCCGATGTGAATACATCAACGCCTTTTCTCTCCATAACGAATGCAGGCATGTTATCTGTTATTACTGTAACGTCAAAACCCTGATCATAAGCTACACTTGCAGTCAGCCTTGCTCCCTGGAAGTACGGCCTTGTCTCGGGAACAAACAGCTTTATGTTCTTTCCTCTGACTTTAGCTTCCCTTAACATCATTCCAACTATTGTTTCTCCGAAGCATTGGGTCATTACTGTACCTTTGTCCGGGAACACGTCCACAAGGTTTTTAGCCACCAGGCCAACTCTTGCATATCTTTCATTAGTTACCTTAATGGTATGCTCGAATATAACCTGATCCAGCTTCTCATCCAGATCAATGGAGGACCTTGCAGCTTCCAGACAACCATCGACGATAAGCCTCATCCTCTTTGCGGTTGTCGGCCTGGCGCTTGATATTGTGTCAGCCGCTTCATCGAGGAACCTTAGCTTAGCTTCTCTGGCCATATTTCTAGCCTCGTAAGCCGCCAAGGCCATACCCATGCCAGCAGCAAGAAATGGGCCTGCACTCTGGGTTACCATGTCGGCTACTGCCTTAGCCACCTCTTTGTGACTTTCACAAATCTCGAAACTCTTTTGCGCAGGATAAATCCGTCTGTCCAGGATCCTGACCTTGCCATCCTCATACCAGGCTACGTTGTGATATTGAAGCATAAATGCTAAATCTCTATCCTCTCTATGCATCCTCTACCTCCTACATTGCGCCTACTACCGATGTAATCAACCGTTCCAGCTTATCCTTCGCTTTTCTGCCCTCAAGGTCAACTTCCTCTGTGGTGACCGGTTGGTCGAGAACTCCAGCTGCCATGTTTGTTATCAGAGAAATACCCAGGACCTCCATACCGCAATGAGCAGCAGTGATAGCCTCGGTCACGGTTGACATTCCAACAGCGTCGCCTCCAAGTATCCTCATTGCTCTGATCTCAGCAGGCGTTTCAAACTGCGGGCCTGTAGCGTAGAAATAAACTCCTTCCTTTAGGTCTATTCCTTGTTTCTCGGCCTCAGCTTTAGCGAGCTCTCTGAGGGTCCTGGTGTACATGTTGGAGACGTCAAAGAACCTGGGTCCCAGCTCAGGGATATTTGGTCCTCTTACCGGACTTGCCCCGGTAAGCTTGATGTGATCAGATATTAACATTACATCTCCGGGCTTGTAGTCGGTATTGATCCCACCGGCTGCATTTGTTAGGATCACCTTTTTTACGCCCAATAGCTTAAAAACTCTCATGGGAACCGCAAGCCTCTCAAACTCATATCCTTCGTAGTAGTGGAACCGACCGCTCATGCAAACCACTTTTTTCCCACTTAGGGTCCCTATAAGGAGCTCCCCTGCGTGGGAATCTACGGTAGACATCAAGAAATTAGGTATCTCTTTATACTTGATTATTATTCTATCTTGTATAAGCTCTGATATTCCCCCTAATGAAGAACCGAGAACAAGCCCAAGCCCGATTTCTCCTCCAGCCCGCTCCTGGATATACTCTGCAGATTTCTTGTAATATTCATAGGCATATTTCATCAATTTTCACTTCCCCCTAATAACAAACCTTCCTCAAGTATAGCAGATTAATCCTTAAAATCCATCCCTATAGAGCAAGATTATAGATTTTAAGGACATCCTCTTTTTCAAGGACCTTAAAGGCTCCTATCGGACCCATAAGGACAGCCTTTTCTGACATTAGCTCAAGGTTATCCGTGGGTATGTTTCCTTCAGGGAATGTCCTTGGAAGACCAATTTTAGTCAGGAACTCCTCAAATCTGTTTATGCCCTCTAAGGCAAGCATCTCATTTGATTTGCCTGCATCCGATACTCCGAATACCTTTGTCGCAAAACGGCTGAATCTTTCCGGGTTAGTCCTGTATACGTATTTCATCCATGCTGGGAAGATTATTGCCAGACTGTCTCCGTGGGTAGTTCCATAGAGAGCGCTTAATTGATGGGCTATCCTGTGGCTTGCCCAGTCATCATCCCTGCCAAGGCCTAAAAGACCATTATGGGCTAGTGTCCCTGACAGCATGATCTCTGCTCTTGCATTGTAGTTCTTGGGGTCTTTCTTAAGGATATATGCATTTTTTATAACATTCCTCATGGTGCCTTCGCTGAGCTCATCAGTGAGATTAACGTCCGGAGTGTTTGTAAAGTATCTTTCAAATATGTGTGAAAGTATATCCATGATCCCGGCGAACGTTTGGGTGTCAGGCAAGGTCATTGAATACTCGGGGTCCATTATTGCGAAGGCTGGTCTTAGAAGGTCATCGTCAACTGAGTGCTTAAGCTGTTCTTCCTCATTAGTGATTACACTGCCCATGCTCGTCTCGCTGCCTGTGGCAGGAAGAGTAAGAACTACTCCAACAGGGAGTGCTCTTTCTACCTTGGCCTTCCCCATATAGAAATCCCAGATGTCTATGTCAGTAAGTGCTCCAAGAGCTATTGCCTTTGCTGAATCTATGGCACTTCCGCCGCCTACCGCAAGGACAAGGTCTATATTCTCTTTCTTTGCCAGCTCTATGCCTTCTCTCACAAGCGAAAGCCTCGGATTTGGAGCTACTCCTCCCAGCTCGAAAACCTTTGCTCCAGTCATGTGGAGCTGCTCGATCACATCCTGATACACGCCATTTTTCTTAATGCTTCCTCCACCATAATGGAGTAAGATCCTGTTGTATTTGCCATCTATTATTCGGCTAAGCTTGGAAATGCTTCTTTTACCGAATTTGATCATTGTGGGGGTATAAAAGCTAAAATTCTTCATTATAAAACTCCTCTCTTGATTTGGCTAATTTATGTATACCCAAGCAGAGAGGAGTTATAGTTGCAATTATTGATTCCAGTGCCTTTGATTGTATATCTCGTCGATTATAGTTTTAAGGTTCTTGTCCCTCAGTCTTCCTGTTGTTGAGGTATAAAGTACCCCTCTGTTTTCGTAGGAGCCTTCATCTATCAACCTTTCGACGAATTCCCTGAATACGCTTAAATCGCTCGATGAAGGTGGATTTTCCTTTAGAGCTGCCACCGCATCCGTAAATATCGATCCTTGGAGTCTCGATGGGTAGAACCTTTTGTCTTTAAGTCTTTCAATTGCCTTATCGTAGTCCTCAAAGTATAAGTCAAGGAAAACAAGTGTGTCCGGAACATAGCTTTCCAGCTTTTCCAGGGCAGCCCTTGCAGCCTTCCAGTCCTTTTTAGCTCTGTGGAACTTGAATTCAATATATTTTGAGTCATCGTTCTTGAGATTATCAAGGGACTCTATGACTTCAAGTACAATCTTCTCATTTTGAATAATCTCCTCAGAGGTCATCTCCTGCAAAATAGTGTTCAATATGTCAGACCTTAAGTCAGATTCCATTATTGAATCTGACAGATCAAAGGCTCTATCTAGGTTCTTTTCCCCTCTCTTCCATCCTAATCCATAAAGCTTTGCCAAGCTTGTTATTGCTTCAACGTCTTCTGGGTCTTCTATAAGAATATCCTCATAGTGCTGGATAGCTTCCGGATAATCCATCCCTGTGACAAGTCTTTGACCTTCCGATAGTTCACCTGGCATTATGACGCTTGGAAGGCTATCATAATATGTCCTCATCGGGAGACTGCTCGTTATTAGTCCATTGTCCTTTGTATAAGCATTTACAGTTATCGGATACTCGACTCCAGGTAGAAACATCCCGAGAACTGCACCTGGTCCCAGGATCCAGTCATTTCCTTCTCGTGTTAATCCACCGCTGGCATAAAGAAGCTCTGACACCTTGAATCTCGCTGAATCACTTGTAAATCTTATCTCTCCTTCTACAGACTCGATAGCTCTTCTGAAGTATCCGCCTGATTTATTGATGGGGTCTGTAAATACCACAGGCTCAACTGTATAATAAGCCGCTCCGGGAACCTCCTCCCATTGGACAATTAGCTCATCAGAATCCAAATATGTCCCTGGCTGAGGTGACAGGACCTTTATAGTGTTTCTAAATTTGAAATCAACTGTCGTTATACCCTCTCCTACCTCCACATATCCTGGTTCCGTTCTGGAAAAAACCTTGTCTACCAAAATACTTTCCATAGTTCCTACTCCGATATCGTAGAGCCCTTTTTTTAGCCCTATGCTTTTGAAGTGGCCATTTTCATCAGTTATTGCTATATAGCCGTCTCCTCCAACCCTAAAGCCACCGTCAGCATACTGGAGGTAAATCTCTACAAACGCCATAGGCTTCCCCTCAAAGAGGATCCTTCCTTCAATGAAGCCATCTTCACCGATATGTTCGTTCGCTTGTTCAAGCCAAAATTTTCTATCCAAATATGACCTTGAGCCAAAATATGTGTCTTCCTGTTCCTTCCAGTTCCTTTTGCTAAATTCATCATATAGCCTTGTTGCCTCTTCGATATTACCCTGGAATAAAGCTAACTCTCCCCTCATGATTTGCAGCCTTGGATCATTGCTCCCTGCTCTTTCCAAATCTTCTATAATAATCTCAGCCTTTGAAAAATCACGATTGATTGTATGAAGAAATGCTGTGTATATACTACTAATCTCTTTGATTTCAGTAATATTGCTCTTCTCACCCCATCCGATCAGCTCCTTAAGCTTATCAGGCGATCCTTCGGCGATTGCCATGTCCATCAGCATTCTGTATGATGATATATAATCCTTTAGCTCTGATTTAGATGGATTTTCTCTAAGGTTTAAGTGCAGCACTTCCTCTGCTTTCTCCATTTCCTCCTGTGATACTCCATTTCTTCCTCCCCAGCCCTGGCTGTAGATTACGAACCTGGAATAGTAGTTCACAAGGCTTTCAGCAAAAATTAGCCTGCTGCTTACGGATTTCCTTGTATTTGCATATTTTTCATAATAAAGCTGTGCTTTATCATTATTCCTTGTATACAGGTAATTAGCTATTCCAAGTGTCGCCTGGGGTATGCCCCAGAAGTATAGGATCCCGATAATTAGCATGCCAAGAAGTATAGTTTTTACTTTTACTCTTATCTTCACTTATCTGCCACCTCCCTGTCGTCTCTGATGATTATCTGAGACCCTCCAATATCTATAACCTGGATATTATGGTCCTTGAAGACTCCCTTCGGAAGTATTGATATGACAAGTAAAGCTGCCAAGCCTGCTATTGCCGGTGCCAGGGGAATTTCTATTTCCTTGTTCATAAGCTCTCTGAACTTGACCATCCTGGAGGGCTTTGAGTTTTTAATTATATTATTGATGGTCTCATTGCTTAGAGCTATGCCCTCAGAATCCTCTTCAAAAATATTTTTTATCTCTTGTCCTAATTTATCCACTTTATTCATCGAGCATGCCTCCCCTCAGTAAGCTTTCTCCCAGTAGCTTTCTTCCCCTTGAAAGCCTGCTTTTTATAGTACCTTCACTGTCACCGAGTATTTCTGATATTTCTTTTATGGAAAAGTCCTTGAAATAGTAGAGCACCAGAACTTCTCTATAGACTAAGGATAGCTTGTATAGACTTGTTCTTAAGATCTCTCTGTCTATTTCAACGACTATTTTAGATTCCAGATCGTCGCCTACTATCAACTCCTCCTCAAGCGGCAGCAGATCCTCTGATTTTCTCAGCCTGTCTCTTGAAATATTCACTGCTATCCTGTAAAGCCATGTATACAGACTGCTATTCCCCTTAAATTCATGGATCCCCTTGAAAACTCTTATAAATGTCTCTTGAACTACATCCTCAGCCTCTTGTCTATCCTTGAGTATCAGGCAGCAGGTCTGCAGGAGTCTTGAACCATGTTGCTCCACTAAATGTCTGTATGAATCCTCACGGCCTATCTTAAGGCCATCAATAAGCTTTCTATCTGCCACCATCAACCCTCCTTACTATATAGACGTTATTCCCTGAAAAAGGTTGCATAAAAAACAAAAAGAGAGAATAGATCCTCTCTTTTATCATAATACTTGTAAATTGCTAATCTATTTATGAACACCTATTTTTATACTTAGTCAGATAGGTTCTTCTGATCCTAGTAAAACCGAGATCCCTCGACTACGCTCGGGATGACGTGGTATTAGTTGAATTGTTCACTATTCACTGCTCGTGGTTTCCTCCAGTTTCTTGTGGTGGACAATGCTGACCCACTTCTCCCCTTCAAGGATCTTTCTTACCCTCTTCTCGAATTCGATCCTTGTAAGCCATACCTGTCTGTCACAGCCCATGCACCTTAGCTTTATATCGACTCCGGTACGTTGTATCTCCCACTTGTTTTCACCGCAAGGGTGCCCTTTTTTTAAGGTGACCTGATCTCCTACCTGATAATTAAGCATCATGATTCCTTGCCCCCATCCACAACAACGATTTTTGAATAAGGTATTTCTATATCCTCTCTATTGAAGGCTTCCTTGATCGACTTTCTCAGAGCCCTTTCAACTGCCCATTGCTCCATTGGCTTCGTTTTGGCTACGACTGTAAGAACCACATCCGATCCTCCAAATTCGGTAACTCCAAGCACTGTCGGCCCTTCAATTATATTATCATTTGATTTGGCCAGATCCTCAGAAACCTTTTCCAGAACCTTAATTGCCCGCTCAATATCCTCCTCATAGGCAATGGATATTTTAACCAGGGCTCGCATCGCACCTCTTGTCCTGTTTGTGACTATTTGAACATTGCTGTTTGGGATTATATGAAGCTCTCCTGTAAAGTCTCTTAGCTTTGTTACTCTAACTCCCAGCTCCTCCACTATTCCCTCAAGACCACCTATTTTTACATAGTCTCCGACTGCATACTGATCCTCCAGGAGAATGAAGAAGCCTGTAATTATGTCCTTTACGAGGGATTGCGCGCCAAAGCCTATGGCAAGACCTCCAATCCCTGCAGTTGCGATAATGGAGGTGGTGTTTATGTTGAAAAGATCAAGTGATACTACTATCCCAATAAATACCAGGATGTACTTTACAACCTTCTTGAGGATCTCTGACAGAGTGTTCATCCTTCTGTCATTGATTTGAAGCTTCGTGAGCCTTCTGTTATTCATAGTCTTATCGACAATGTGATTCACAACCCTTGTGATTATGAATATGGCAATGAAGATAACCGCTATAGCTACTGCTTTCCCCAATAGGTTCAAGGACCCTTCCGTGGTTTTAAAGAAATCTTCTATAAACTTCCATATCAACTCCATTTTAACCCCCTATTCAAGCATTTCAAGTTTTCTGTTCCCATCCTCGATAACCAGGCTGTAAATCGCCTTTGATCTGAAGTCACCCTTTGATCTAAACTCCTTTACCCTTTCAATATCATCCTTGATGATCATTATGGAAAGGCCACAGCTCAGAGTTATATCCCTTGGCGTAGGAATGGTCTTTGTGAAAATACCTTGACCCTTCAGATAGGACTCCGCTGCCATTGCGTGGTGAGTTGACTCAAAGGTTATTATTCCATATTCTTCTCTCTTCATAATATCTTATCCTATAGTAATAGTATTATTTGCACCGCTCATTTTTTCATAAATAGTGTACATATTTGAGATGATCCCTACTCCAAGCTTCTCCTTGAGTTCATAAAAATCAAGACAGGTTCCGCATGATACTATCTCAACGCCCAGGTTTTCCAGGTACTTCAGGTCATCCAATAACGGGCTGTCATTAACTGTAAGTCTGACGCCGGAGTTGTAGAACAGGATCGCCTCAGGATGAGGTGTTGTTTCCTTTACCGTATAGATGAAGCTCTTCATCAGGATCTTGCCCAGTGCCTCATCACCTTTTCCCATTTGGTCAGACTGGATTACTATTACTGTTCCTTTGCCAGAAGGAGCATTTACATTAGAAGCCTCAGCAACTCCTGTATCTACAGATTCTCCCTTTTTTATCGTCACAGCAAAGCTATTTTCACCTAACACCTCAGTTTCATAGCTTAGCTTAAGGCTTGTCGCCAGCCTTGAAAGGTTTTCCACTGCCACCTGATTGTCGACAAGGGTTTTTACCTCCCCCGCTGATATGACGTCAAGCTCTTTTTTTGTCAATATTACAGGTCTTGGACATGCCAGGCCTTTTGCATCTATTTCCTTTTTCATTGTTCATCCTCCTGCTCTTTTTTCTCAGCATCCTTTATCCTCATTACTGAAACGCCTTCCTCCATGGTGATGATGAGATCGTTGAATTGACTGGTTAATCCCTTGATCCTGCCACCAGTGGAATTGCTGCATATTATCTCTCCATCCCTTAATGCTTCTATATCTCTATTGCCATACATTATGACATACCTTCCATGATTGTGGAGCCCTTTGTACTCTACGGGATTAGTCAACTTTTTGATAGTCTGTCCGGTCTTGTCAAGAACCTCAAGGTTATCACCATATAGGACATAGATGTCAGTACCGTCAACAGCAACGTCCTTGATCAAAGGAAAGTCACGCTCCCATTTGATCTCGTTACTCTTAAACAGCTTTATACCCTCATCTGTAAGAATTATACTTCCATTACCATAGGAAAAAGTCTTGAGGATAAGCTCATCCACTACTGAAAAAATAGGTTCCTGTTCATTTTCAGAGTACAACTTGGATAAAATCTCCCCATCAGCTGTATCTATAACCGAGAATTTAAGCTCTCCCTTTTCATCCTTCCAATACCCTAATGGTATTTCATCGGAATATTCATTTCTAAGCTTTTCAGTTCCGTCAGGGCCGTATACTATTATAGTTTCACCCTTATCATTTTTTAAGTGAACACCAACATCCCCGTCAAGGATTCTCGCGTCAAAGATTTTATCCTCCATATCTATCGTGAATACTTCCTTGCCCTCGGAGTTATATACATAGATCTCTCCTTCTTTATTGAATACCGCGATCCTTCCTCCTTCAATTTTTAGATTGGGTTCGTCAAAAAGGAAGGTTCTCGACCACAGGGTCGCAGAGTTATGATCAAGATATGATATTCTTTCACCATCCCATGAAAAATATCTCCCATTATGGTAGGTCAGGTCATCTCCCATGAAATATGACATTTCTACAAACTCCTTTTCTCCTCCGGTTAAATCGTCCAACAAGCTGACAAGGAGCTTCTGGTTGCCTTCAAAGGAAAAGAAGACCGCTGTAAATCCAAACAGTATCAAAAAAATGTTAAGCAATATCCCGGATGACCGTTTCATGGCGACTCCCCATTCAAAAATGTCTTGCATTATATAATATCACCTATTTAACTGACAAGCAATTTCCGCTGCTACTCCATCAACATTTCCTTCCACTTCTTACCTGTCTCGGTTGCTGCAAGCCCCGCAACATTTCTAAACACCTTGTTCCACCTCTCTATTCGCTAAGTCGAATTACTCGGATTATATTTTCTGTTTCTGCTATCGATTTTACTACCTCGTCAGGTACCCTTTCGAAAAGATTTCTTGCCAACTGTCCTATCCTGACCGGACCGGCTGTATGCGAGCTTGAAGGTCCTATCATAACTGGACCTATTATGTCAAAAATACTTCTATATTTCATATTTATCTCCTCCAGATTCGTTCCTGAGAATATTACCTGATTCAATTATACAATATTGTCATCTCGTGAGTATATGTTTTCTACAGGCTCATCAACCAGTAATTCAAATTGATTTTTTTCGATTTGAGGTGTACAATTATTGCAAATAAACAATAGAGGATGAAAGCTGTGAAGAAAAATATGGAGATAAAAAGAGAAGCCATAAGGGAAAACTATTCTTCAGTTGCAAAGGGGTCAAGCAGCGGTTGTTGTGGCGGAAGCAGTTGCTGTTCAAGCTCTGCTGATCCCAAGGAAATATCAAAACTCCTTGGTTACTCCGAGGATGATCTGGATATGATCCCATCAGGGTCAAATATGGGCTTAGGCTGCGGAAATCCCATTGAGATTGCGAGGATACAGAAGGGAGAGACAGTTCTCGATCTGGGCAGCGGCGGAGGCTTTGACTGTTTTCTTGCAAGCAGGTTTACGGGTTCGGAAGGTCATGTGATCGGGGTCGATATGACTCCTGACATGGTATCGCTTGCCAGGAGGTGTGCTGATGAAGAGGGCTATGAAAACGTTGAGTTCAGACTGGGCGAAATTGAGCATCTTCCAGTCGCAGACTCCTCAGTGGATGTAATAATCTCAAATTGTGTATTGAACCTATCCCTTGATAAAGCTCAGGTCTTCAAGGATGCCTACAGAGTGCTTAGACCTGGCGGAAGACTTGCTATTTCAGATGTTGCAGCTACCTGTGAGCTTCCGGAGGAGATCAAGAACGATCTGTCAATGATTTCAGCTTGCATCGGGGGTGCAATTCACTATAAGGAGTTAGGAAAGCTCATTAGGAAGGCGGGCTTTGATGAAGTAAGACTTAGAGCTAAGAAGAACAGCAAGGATATTGTAAGGGACTGGGCGCCTGGAATAAGTCCGGAGGACTACATTGCTTCCTTCTATATCCAGGCTGTGAAACCTGTTTAATAAAACAATGTACTTTGTATGGATACTCGGGGGAATATGATATAATAAGTGTATCCATACAATGTCTTTTTTGGGAGTTGAAATTAATGTTTAACTCAGTAAAGCTTGATAAAAAAAGCTCTAAACCTATGTACCAGCAGCTCTATGAAGCCATTTCAAAGATGATCGATGAAGATGCACTTGAGGATGATAGACTACCTTCCATAAGAACCCTTGCCAAGAGCCTTGGAGTCAATAACGTAACCGTTGTAACTGCATATAAGGAGCTGGAGAAGGACGGTTATATCTACACCCTAAAAGGCAGCGGGACATTTGTTAAGAAACAGCACTTCGATCAGGATATGTCTTCAGTTGAGGAAGGTGATATAGAGCTTATGCTTTCCGGTATATTTCCTCTTCTAAAAGACAGTATCGACTTTGCCAGCGTATCTCCTATCCCTGATCTGTTCCCTATTGAGGAGTTCAAGCAATCTCTTGTGGAGGTCCTGGACAGGGACAGGGGAGAAGCCTTTCTGTACCCTGAGATCAACGGGTACGGGCCTCTTAGGGAATCAATATCGGGATTTCTTAAGGAGAACTACTCAATTTCAGCATCCAAGGAGCAAATACTTATAACGTCAGGCGGGCAGCAGGGTCTTGATATAATTTCTAAATCCCTTGTTGAAACCGGCGATGTAATTCTTGTTGAAAATCCGACCTACCCTGGCGCATATGCAGCCTTCAAATCAAGAGGCGCAAGGATAATTGGTATCCCTCTCGAGGAGGATGGAATCGATATCGAGGTTTTAAAGCAGAACATTAGAAGATACAAACCAAAATTCATATACCTTATGCCCAATTACCAGAGTCCTACGACGATAAGCTACAGCAGGACTAAAAAAGAAGCTGTTATTAAGCTTGCTGAGGAATATGGCTTCTATATCATAGAGGATGATTTTCTAACTGACCTCAGCTTTGAGGATGAAAAAAAGGAGCCTCTTAAATCTCTTGATAGCAGAGACAGAGTTATTTTTGTAAAGAGCTTCTCAAAGATATTTATGCCTGGGGTGAGGATTGGATTTATGACACTTCCGCCTTTGCTATTCAAGCAGATAATCAAGGCTAAGCATTCAACTGATATTTCATCCTCAGGTTATCTTCAAAGAGCCTTTGATCTTTACCTGAGAAAAGGCTTATGGGTAGGATACATGGGTAAAATCAAAGAAGTCTATAAGGAGAAATACCTAATTATGGCAGAAGGCCTGGACAAGCTGAAGCATGTAGGCCTTGAGTATCATAGACCAGGAGGAGGACTCAGTCTTTGGGTCAGGATCCCTGAAAGCTGGGATGCAATGGAGCTTTATGAGGAATGCAATAAAAGGAAGCTTGCTATAGTACCCGGTAAGGTATTCTACACGGAGCCTTTGGATAGAGACAGCTTCATAAGGCTTAGCTTCAGTGCCGAGGATCCGGAAAGGATAAGAAAAGGACTGAGTTTGTTGGAGGATATTCTCTCAGGAAATGAAGGGGATGAGGTGGACAGATATATGCCTTTCCTATAGAAAAGCAGCCTCGCGGCTGCTTTTTGTTATATATTGTTTTCGATAAATTTCTTTATCAGACTGCTAAGTTCAACAGGCTTCTCCATAACAACAAGATGTCCTGCGTCTTCAATCAGCTCAAAGCTTGCATTGGGCATCATCGAAGCAATGTCCTTGCCTGATTCAGGGTCGTAGAAGGTGCTTTCAGAACCGTTTACCACAAGAACAGGGATCTCTATCGAGGGAAGAATCGATCGGTAATCCTTACTCATCAGCGATTTCCATACGGAGCTCATTACCTCAGGTCGGTTCCCCGATACCCTCTCAATGGCAAGCTTAAGAGAGCTTTCATCGAGCTTGGGAGACATTTCTCTTACAAACGACTCTGCAAAGCTCATCCAGTCCAGCTCCATCACCCTCAAGTCCTTTATGAACTGTTCCCTTGAGTAATTTCCTTTTAATAGAGTTCCTCTCCACTCCCCTGCAGCCATTACCATAGGTGATGTCTCGATGAATATCAAACCGCTTGATTCTTTATCTCCAAACTGCTTTATGTATTCCATTACAACAGCGCCGCCCATTGACCAGCCTGCAAGTACAGGCTTTTTTATCCCCAGCTTTTCAATAAGCTCCTTGATGTCACTTGCAAAAACATCTATGGATATTTCTGAGCTGGTATCGGATCTTCCGTGACCTCTGAGGTCAACTTCTATGGTGTTATAGCTACTTGAAAGTATTTTGTCTATTACTCTGAAAGAGGAGCCCTCTCCCCCGAAGCCATGAATAAAGACTATTGGAGTGCCCTCACCACGACTGCTGTATTGTATTTTTATATTATCTGAGGTTAGAATATATGCCATAAAAATTACCCCCTTAGTGAAATTATAGCAAATATATAATTAAAATCAAAACAAAAAGCTGCTACCGCAGGATTCGATAGCAGCTTTCCATTCTTTAGGATTAATTGCCTCATAAGACACAGGGAGTACATCTATAGGCGTAGTGTAAAGCATCCTATGACCTTCTTCCGGCAGATATATCCTATTTCTTCATATGGATATATTTTAGCATGTTGAACAGCATTTTATCTCTGTTCTTTATGGCCTCCTCATCCTTTCCGTCGGAATAGTCGTAGAAGCCTTTCTTGGATTTAACTCCAAGCTCTTTGGTATCCATAAGTTTTTTAAGCATCTCTGGAGGCTCCTTCATATCACTCAACTCATTAAACAGGTATGAAGAGATATAGTAGAAGGTGTCAAGGCCTCCAAGATCTGCTGTCTGAAGAGGTCCGATTATGGGGTATCTGAAGCCTGGGCCATATCTCATTGCCCTGTCCACATCCTCTATATCGGCTATCCCTTCATCCACTATGTGCAGTGCCTCTCTGAAGGCTGCAAATTGGAGTCTATTGCCTATGAAGCCAGGAGCATCCTTTTGAACTACTACCGGCTCCTTCTCTATTATGGTCAACAGCTCTCTCAGTACAGCTACGGTATCGTCTGAAGTATCATCAGCTCTTATCAGTTCCACCAGCGGGATTATGTGAGGTGGATTCCAGAAATGCATCCCGATGAATCTGGATTTGTTTTCCACAAGCTTTGATATGCCATTTATGCTGAGTCCTGAGGTATTGGTTGCAAAATAAGCATCATTTGTGGCGATGCCCTCTACCTCTTGCCAAAATACCTGCTTGATATCCATCTTCTCAACAATGGCCTCTATGATCAGCTGACAGTCTGCGAAAACCTGTTTGCTGGTGCTATAGGATATAAGGCTAACAGCCTCGCTTGCTTCCTCCGCAGTCATTATTCCTTCCCCTATTAAGCTTTCATTGAATATCTGTACAAGCCTTTTAGATTTCTCCAGATATTCTTCAGCTATATCAGTAACAACTACCTCATAGCCCTTTCTTGCAAATATCTGGGCGATTCCTGAACCCATCGTACCGGCACCTGCGATGCCGATCTTTTTGATGTCCTCAAGTATCATCCGTTTCACCTCCAAATTAGACTATACTTCCATCTGCTTCATGTCTTCAGGGATGATCAGAGTAGCCTCTGTGGCTGCCTGTACCTCTTCCACTGTGAACTCCGGATTGATTTCTCTCAGGACTATGCCTTCTTTTGTAACCTCCATGA
>Ga0265295_1004268_pt1 | contig 19416 bp, 18 predicted proteins | sample Munlansysbiofilm_FD_192503 | JGI IMG/M metagenome (GOLD analysis project Ga0265295, IMG submission 192503) | Leachate microbial communities from a municipal landfill in Southern Ontario, Canada - Methane capture system biofilm | ecosystem: Engineered > Solid waste > Landfill > Unclassified ... | reverse complement strand
ACACCGCGCCTATCGCAGTGAGTGCGCTCGGCCCACACACGCTCGAGTATTGGAGCGTGGATGTCGCCGGCAACGAAGAGACCCACACCACGAAGTCCTTCGACGTGGTCGCCGGGACGGTTACGTATATATCCGTGGCGGGTGAGACCCGCTTCGAGACGGCTGTTGAAGCTTCCACATTGGCGTTTCCGAGGGGTGCTTCATGCGTCGTCATCGCGACAGCTCGCAATTGGCCCGATGCGTTGGGTGGCGCCGCACTTGCCGGTGCCAAGAACGCACCCATCCTCCTGGTGGATACGAACGCCGTCCCGGCCGCAGTCGCCGCGGAAATCGTGCGTCTCGGCGCCTCTGAAGCCGTCATCCTGGGCGGGGAGACTGCCCTGAGTGCAGACGTGTTCGAGGCCCTTGAGGATATGGTGGGCGCCGGCGACGTCACCCGCATAGGTGGGGCGACACGGTATGAGACCGCAAGGATGATAGCCGACAAGGTGGTCACGATCACCGGTGCCACCACAGGATTCGTCTCCACGGCCCGCAACTTCCCCGACGCCCTCGCCGTAGCGCCCGTCGCAGTCGCGAAGGGCTGGCCCATCTATCTGGCCGAGGCCGATACCCCTGCGACCATGCAGGCAGACGGCATCACGGATGGCATCATCTTGGGCGGGACGAGTGTCGTGTCCACAGACGCCGAGGATGCCCTCAGGCTTGTCTTCGGCCGATCGCACGTGACACGTCTTAGCGGCAACAACCGCTACCAGACAGCCATCGCTATCGCGGCATACGGTTGCGACGAGTGTGGCCTTGACTGGGATGGCGTTGCCTTGACGAGCGGTACGGGCTTTGCCGACGCGCTGGCAGGAGGCGTTCTGCAGGGCGAGTGTGGGTCGGTCATGCTGCTCACTCCGTCCACATCACTTGATGCGGACGTTGCCAAGAAGCTTGCCGATGAGGTCGATGTGATCCGAGAGGTGCATTACCTGGGAGGAATCAACGCTATCTCGCAGGCGGTGCGCGATGCGGTGAGCGTGATACTGAAGTAGGCGGGCAGGTTCGAGGCAAATCAACGATGGCTCACCAATCATGATCGAGGCCTTGGCAGCGGATGCCGGGGCCTCTTTACGTGTTCGACCGTGTACTGTGGCGGTCAACTTTCAGTGCATGTCAGTTTGGGGAGGCATTACGTCCCCGGAAGGTATTTCTTCGAGCAGGGAATCGATGTGCATAGGATTCTCAAGTCCCGAGCGATGATCGCTGTCGTGCCTAGTCTGCTGACGGCGATGATCGCCGTTGGAGCAGGCGTCTGTGTGGGATCTCAAGTCTCAGATGTAGAGGCCGCCGGCGCGGCGACTATCACGGTTGCATACGATGCCGATGCTGGGGATTTTGTACTCCGTCAGTGAGGGCGAGGAGCTACTTTCGGGCGGGGGACTCGTTGTCTTGAACCAACCGGGCCGAAAGGGCCTTCAAGGTGACAAAGGCGACTCCTGCGCCAGCGTGTACGGTGGGGACGCGACCACCGCCGGGGCTCCCTGGGTCGTCTCATCAAGGTGTGCCATTGCGGCGACTGCCGTCCCTGGGCTGTATGGAGTTCTCAGGGGCTGAGACTGCCACACAGTCTGTTCGCAACGCTTCGACGATGACCCATCAGCGATCGCAAAGGCCCCCGGGATAGTCCAGGGGCCTTTTGTCACTCACTACTGTGCGGACCCGCGCATGAACTCCGCTGCAGCTTCTGCGCCGCTCACGTGGCACGTGGCGCAGTGCTGCGGGTCATGGCAGTCGAAGCACGCGGTCGCACCGGTGGCCTCCACGGCGTCGAAGTGCTCGTCGATCCAGGGTGTGCCGGCGGTGTTCGTCGGGTGGTGGCATGCGTTACAGGGTCCGCTGGTCGCCGCTTCCTCCTCGCTGCGGGCATGACATCCGACACAGCTATCCGGGTTCGTGAGACCGAGTTGTCCGTGGCCTTCCGTGAATCCGGGCGGATGTGGCATCTCGAGGCCTCCGTGGCAGTCCGTGCAGTACTGCCTGGTGTGGCACGTGTAACACGTGTTGATAGTCTGTTCGTAGCCGAGGTCCTCCGGCGCAGCACTCTCATGGATCTCCTCGAGACCGGCTACCCACTTCTCGGCCTGCGTCACGCGTGACGCCTCTTGGGCGTATGCGGCAGCGTGGCCGCTACTTTCGCCAAACTCGGCGTACCAGCCGGCGGCGTCATGAGTGGCGGGGACGAGGTCGAATCCGGGCGTGTGGCATGCTTTGCACTCGCCGGGTGCCTCCGCGCCGTCCTCGAGGCTATGGCAGCGATAGCAGGCGTCCATCGTCATCCAGTTTTCGTGATGGCGGTTGCCCTCCTGCACGTACTCGATGCCCTCTTCGGGGTGTGCTACGCGGTTGTGGCATGAGGCACAGGTGATGCCGCGGTCGGTGTGTGCGGCGTGGTCGATGATGATGCCGTACGAGGCGTTGACCTTGCGTGTCTCAAGGCTGTGGCACTGTGTACAGAGCTCATCGTCCATCTCGAATGCCACCGAGTGGCTCTCATTGAGCGGTAAAGGGAACGTACCCAGGACGGTGGGGATGAGGTCGGGGGCTACCTCGATCTTCGCGAGCGTGATGGCGATGAGTCCACCCTCGAACGGCTCGTGGCAGGCGGCGCACGAGATCATGACGTGCGAACCCGCGTTGAAGGTGAGTGTGTTGTCGTAGTGCACGTTATGGCACGGCTCTGTGCAGAACCAGTTGGTTGACGTGGCCGTCGTACTACCAAGCACGAACGCCAGGAACGCCACGATAAGTATGCCGAGCCACATCAGCCGCTGGGGTCTCGTCGAGGACTTGAACCACGACTTGAGTGACGTCCACATCTTCAGGTCACCCCGTTCTATGCGTACTAGCTTGACCATCCCAGTGTAACCGAACAGTCATCCCCTGCCGTGCAGGGAAGCGGGCCGTGGTACCGTATTCCGCTACAGAGCCCCTTAACGAGAACACCCGCAAGGAGTCGCCTGCATGTACTTCCTGCTCGGCATCGTCGTGTTTGCTCTGCTGGTCGTCACGGCTTCAGTCCGTGACCCGATCGGCGTGGGCTATCTGCTCTCGAGCGATGTGGACCAGGTCGCTGACGCCCGTCTCGCCGAAGGCCCGGTCTCGCTCCCATCGCCCTACATCGTTGCGGCTCTTGCGGCAGGTGTGGGCGTTGTCGTCGAGCTCGTCGATCGTCCCCCATTCGTGCGTTGGGCAGCAGGGGTACTCTTCGCCACGCTGCTGCTTCTCACCGTCTGGGACATGAGGCAACGGCGCGGCACGCTTGCGATCTACATCCGCATCAGGCGCGACGAGATCGGCTCACGCGCCAGAGGTGATGTGATCGAGGCGCCGAAGCTGATGTTCCTCGTGATGAATCAGCCGACGCCTCTGATCTGGCTGGCCACGGCTGTTGCGTTCGCGATAGCAGGTGTGGTGTTCATCCCGCGTCATACATGGGTTGGTGCTCTGACGTTTCTCATCCCTGCGGCGCTGATCATGTGGTTCTGGGTCCGCAACCAGAAGAGCCCCTGGGAACGCCTTGCGCGCCGACTACGGTGGGTGAGCCTACGGAGCGGTCATGTGCTCACCGATCACCTTCACCATGCGCTCGACCTAGACCCGGAAGTGGTGGTGCTGCGCGCCGAAGCCGAAGCAGTGGTCGCACGGTTCATGTTGAGCGCGGACGATTACGGTAGCGGTGTGGGCGGCGAAGAGTAGGGTAGTATCACGAGCTTTTTGTGTCTTGTTTCAGCGACTCGGCTTCGATGTAGATGCGGGAGGTCTCGGGGTACGCGGAGATGAGGTCGGCTTCTATCCGCTGGATCGCTGCGTGGCTCTCTTCCACCGTCGTCCCAGGCACAAAGCTCACGCCGAGGTTTATCAGCAGCTCGTATGGGCCCATATACATCGTCAGGATGTCCCCGACACGGCTCACGGCGGGGTCGGCGGCGATGCGGGCACGCATGTTCGCCAGTGACTCCGCATCTATGCCTTCGCCGAGCAGTAGCCCCTTGGTCTCGAATGCAAGGATGAACGCCACGCCCATCAGGATCACGCCGATGAGTATCGAGGCGACGCCATCAAGGTACGCGTTCCCGAGCAGGTGCCCGAAGAATATCCCGAGGAACGCGAACACCAAACCGGCCATCGCGGCGCTGTCTTCGAGCAGTACGGTGTACGTGCTCGGGTCCTTGGAATCCCGGATGTACTCCCACGTCTTCTTGGTGCCCTTTGCTTTCATGAACCCGCGGAGTGCGACGCTGAACGACCACCCCTCCACCAGGAGCGCGATGGCCAACACGATGTAGTTGACAGTCGGATTCGAGAGCACCGCATCCGGTGCCACGTGCCTGATATGCGAGATACCCTCATAGAGTGACATGCCGCCACCGATACCGAAGATCGACACAGAGACGACGAGCGTCCAGAAGTAGAGCGCTTTTCCGTGTCCGAAGGGGTGCCCCTCGTCGGCCGGTATCCGGGCGCGGTTCATTCCGTGCAGCAGCATTCCGCCGTTGCCAGTATCGACGAGCGAGTGGATACCCTCTGAGATCATCGCCGAGGAGCCTGTGATAACCGCCGCGACGAACTTGATGATGGCGATGATCAGGTTGCCGACGATCGCGGTGATGACCGCTGTCTTGGAGCCGCCGTGTTCGGCCATGGAAGTCCTTTCGATCATGCCGCAGCTGCGGCGCTCGTACGAACCAGAGGATGATACGGCTTACGGAGCATCTCAGGGCTGTGGTGACTCTCCGGTCACCGGTAGTCCGCATGCCTCGTAGATTCGTCGTTCCGCGACTTCGATAGGCGCCAGGTCTATCGTCACGCCTAGCGCCGCTGTGCGTTCGGCGGTTGTGTACGCTGCGGTCACTGTGTTGCATAGGGTGATCGCCAGCTGGTTATCCGAGGGTAGGTAGAGCGGTTCGAGCGATCCGTCTTGATGCACTCGCAGGTAGATCCCGCTTGCCGATGTGTTGCCGTGTGCGCGGTCGGAGAGGATGGGGTAGACGTACCCGAGATACTCGGTGAGACCGGGAACCACAGAGTCGGCGCGATCTGCCATCGCATTGAAGCTGAACTTGGTCCACCGCTCGTACCGTGGTCGGTCACGCTCCGGCGGTTCGGCTCCGGTGAAGGCGGCGTGTAGCTCCTCCCTGTCGGGGAGACGGTGGTTTTCGAATGCGAGCCACTTTGCGGCGAGACTCTCCGGTTCGGTCGAGATGTAGGCGAGGGTCACCATGTCTTCGACCATCGCACGTAGGATCGTCTGCGCCTCGGGTGCCCACCCTGCCTCGCAGAGCAGAAGCACGGCGGCCAGGTTCCGTGCCGAGCGGACTAGGAAGATCGACGCCAGGAACGCTGGCGGGCTGCTCTCGATCTCAAGGCCATCGTCGAGCGGTGCCCTGAGGGCGCCGAGCGCGGATCGTGCCTCGGCGATGATCCCTTCGCGTATGGATTCGTTGCGAGAAGTGATGCGTACTCCTTGTTACGTGGCGGTATTGGAGACATGATACCCTCAATCACCCATCACCATATGCGAGGAGCAGCGAGCCATTGTCTGTGCCACCGCCAGTCTCGATCCACCAGGCAGATCTTGCGCTGACATCACTGCGCTATGCCGCTTGTGGTGACGGTCCGCCGCTCATCATCGTTCCTGCCACGATCAGTCTCATAGAGGACTGGACCCCGATGATCGAGTTCGTCGGCCAACACTACCGTGCGTACTTCTTCGAGATGCCCGGGCACGGCGGGAGTTCTCCGCTTGTAGAGGGCTTCTCCAGCGTGCGGCTTGCGGGAGTCATCGGAGACCTTGCCGATCATCTGGGGATCGAGGACTTCGCGCTGCTCGGCTTCTCGTTCGGCGGTATCCTCACGCTGCGCGCGCTCCAGGGCCTGGGAGATCGGGTCAATAGGGTGGGACTCCTCTCGCCGTGCGTGAGCAATCGTGCACTGACGCGGCCCCCGATCGATCGTGCGCTCGTGTCGGCGATGATCTCCGCGCTCGGCCATCGCATGCCCCGCAAAGCTGTTGCCCGCCTACTCGGAAGTGAGTCTGCCGTACGGTTGCTCGCCTGGTTCATGCAGGAGGTCGGTGGCTTCGAGTCGCCGACCGACATCCGCCAGCGGCTTATGAGCTTCTCGTCCTCCACGCTCGACGTCCTCGTGTCACAGGTGCGTGAGATACTGACGGTCACAGATGAGGATCTGGCAGGCCCGTACCCACAGCCGTGTTTCTTCGGAATGTCCGAGTTCGATCCGCTGCTCGACTACGCGGTCACCGAACGATTCGTCAGGGCGAACTTCACGGATCTGATCGTCGAGACGTTCGACTGGGAGTACCATGCGCCGCCCGAGCCGCTCACGTTCGATGATTACGTGCGCGACTACACACCCCTGTTGGAGGCCGACCGTGCTCGCGTCTCCGGGAATGGTGCGGAGGGTATCTATACGGTGTCGCAGCCTTGGCTGCAGCAGTTCCATACGGCTGCCGAGTGAAAGGGTGTCCGATGTTGAAGAAAGCTGTTCTCGCGCTACTCGTCGTCGCACTCATGTTCTTAACGGTCGGCTGTGGTACTGACACTGAGGCCGTTCCAGAGCCAGAGCCTACGCCCGGTGCGGCTACCGAGCTAGATGGTGAGGCACTGCTCGATGCGAAGTGTGGCAGCTGTCACTCGATCGATACGGTGCTCGCCGAGCAGTACGATGCGGTGGGTTGGGCGGCCGTGATCGATGACATGATCATGAAGGGCGCGAGTCTCACTGACGATGAGGCCACCGCGCTCGCAGAGTATCTGTCGCTTCTGTAGGCGAAAGGCGGGAGTCGTGGGACGGGTGCATATCGGCACCTGCTCATGGGCCGATAAGACCATGGCCGAGGTGTGGTATCCGCCTCAGGTCAGCACGCCAGCGGACCGCCTCCGCTACTACGCAGCGCGCTTCGACACTGTAGAGGCCGATGCACCCTTCTACGCGATTCCCGATCGCAGGGTGGTCGAGAACTGGGCACAGCGTACTCCTCCTGGGTTCGTTTTCCACGTGAAGGCGTTCGGCATGATGACGCAGCACTCCGTCGATGAGCGCGCTCTACATCCGGAGTTGCGGGAGTGTCCACATGAGGTCGAACGCGGGCGGGTGAGGCGCCCCTCGCAGGAGATGGTGGATCTTGCGTTCGAACTCTTCTGCAGATCCATCGAACCGTTGGACACTGCCGGAAAGCTCGGCGGGATCCTGATGCAGTTCCCGCCGTTCTTCACTGCGTTGGATGATGCGCTCTTCGAGGATAACCTCGCATATATCGACTATGCGCGAAGTCGGCTCGGCAAGCGTCGTATGCTCGTCGAGTTCAGACATCCGTCGTGGATATCGGAGGAGCGGACCCGCGAGACGTTCGCGTTCCTCGCCGAGCGCGACATCACGTACGTCGGCGTCGATGCGCCACAGTTTCCCACGCATACGACGATGCCGCCTCAGGTGGCTGCTACCTCGCGCGTGGGGTACGTCCGGCTGCATGGCCGCAACCGGGAGACGTACTTTGCCCGTAACGTGTCGGCTGCCGATCGCTTCGACTACCTGTACACGACCGCAGAGCTCGAGGAGTGGGCGCCGCGGATACGGGAGCTATCCGCCGAGACCGACATCACATACGTCATGTTCAACAACTGCAAGTACGACTATGCTCCCCGCAACGCCCGCGAGATGGCCGGGATCCTCGGCCCCGCGCTCGTCGAGTCGGTCGAGCCGGGGGAGGAGCAACTCGGGCTTGGGGTCTAGCCTGCGTAGTCGTTCCGCACGTCTTGCACCAGTTCGCCATCGCGTACTTCGAGGATGCGGTCGGTCTGCTGCGCGACGACACGGTCGTGTGTGACGATCAGGAACGTCGTGCCAAGCTCGGCGTTGATCGTTCGGAAGAGGTCGTAGACCATCTCGGTGTTCTTGGTGTCGAGGTTGCCTGTGGGCTCGTCTGCCAGTATCAGCTTCGGCTGGTTCATGAGTGCTCTTCCGATGGCTACCCGCTGCTTTTGTCCACCCGAGAGCTGGTTGGCGTTCTTCTTCTCAAAGCCCTCCAGGCCGAGCAGGTCGAGCATCTTGAGTGTGCGGTCACGCAGCTCGGCATCGATTGCCTGTCCGGCGATCTGTGCCGGCATCGTGAGGTTCTCCCATACGGAGAACTCAGGTAGCAGGTGATGGAACTGGAACACGAAACCGAGTCCCTCGTTCCGGACGCGCGAGCGGCCCTTGCGTCCCATCGCGGTGGTGTTCTCGCCTGCGAAGAGCACTGTCCCGGAGGTCGGCGCATCCAGTAGTCCGATGAGGTTCAGGAGCGTCGACTTGCCAGACCCCGACTGTCCTACGATGGAGGCGAACTCCCCCTCCTTCACCGTGAAGCTGACGTTTTTGAGTGCGCGCGTGGCGCTCGCACCTTCGCCGTAGACCTTCTCGAGTGCGTCTGCTACCAGCAGGTCAGCCATTCTGGATCACCTCGATCGGATCGAGGCGCGATGTGGAGCGCGCGGGAATCACGGCGGAGAGCATCGCGACGGTGATGCCGATCACTGCCGATAGCGCCACGAAGCTCGGTTCTGGTCGGATCGAGAACGACACGGGGATGACGCTGAACAGCGCGATAAGGCCGAAGCCTAGCGCGATGCCACCGAGTGTGCCGCCTGCGCCGAGAAGTGCCGCCTGCCACAGGAAGATGCGGCCGGAGGCAGCGTCGCTCATCCCGATAGCCTTGAGGATGCCGATCTGCCGGGTCTTCTGTACGGCGCTGATGGCCAGCGTCGAAGCGATACCCAGGGCGACTGCTACGAGCACGAACCCCTGGATCATCACCGAGGAGCCCGACTGCGCGGTGAGTCCCGTGAGCAGCTGCTCGTTCTCGGCCTGCCAGTCCACGGCTTCGACATCGAATTCGTCGGCGAGTCGTTCGGCCACCTCGGAGGAGGCGAATACGTCGCTCAGTTGTATCTGTACCGCAGAGTACTCGTCGTCGCCCATCTGCAGGGCGTCTGCAGCAGAGCCGGCATCTACGAACACGATGCGCTCGTTCGCCGCTGCCTGGCCAAGGTCGAACACCCCGGTCACCGTGAAGGTGGCAGGTGATCCACTGGCCAGGAGGATGTCGAGTTCGTCTCCCGGTCGGACGTCGTAGGTCTCAGCGAACACAGTGCCGACGACCGCTTCGCCCTCGTTCAGGCGGAACGATCCTTCAGCCATCCGCCTGGAAAGCCCGTAGATCGTGTCTAGCTTTTCTGCGTTTCCGCCCGTGATGGAGAGCGGCACGCTGTCATCGCCGTTCACATAGATGCCCGAGAGTGTCCGCACCGGCACGGCGGTGCTGATGACGTCCTCGGAGGCTGCTGCATCGGCCGCCATGTCACCGGTGACGGTAGCCCCATCGTTCACGGCCTGTAGCGTGATGTGTGCGGATGAGCCGACCGCGGAGTCGACGAGGTCTGCCTTAAGACTCGTGATGAGCGAACCGACGAAGATCTGCGTGGCGATACCCACGGCGATACCCGCCATGATCAAGATACTCTGACCGGGAGAGCTCTTGAGGAAGCGTGCTGCGATCTTGAAGCTCAACATCTCAGCTCACCTGCTTCGCGAGTGATGGAACGTCCTCGGGCTCGAGCATCATCTCGTCGGGCCAGCCATCATGTTCCAGAGCGAAGGCGGCACCACCCACCCAGATCTGTAGCTTCGGGTGTGCAGCTTGTAGCGTGTCCACATACGCCTTGAGCGCGAGGCGATGGAAATGTGTATAGACCGAGATCACGGCTGCATCGGCTTCAAGCTCGGTCACAGCGGCGATCAGCTCATCGACGGGGACGTTCCCGCCGAGAAGGTGCGTGGTCCAGCCTGTGAGAGTGAACCTGTCAGCGAGCATCCTCAGCCCGAGGTCGTGGTACTCCTCGGGTGGCGTGGCAAGCACTGCCGCTCGTCCGAGGGGGGATGCCGCTTGCTCGTTGACGAGCGGCTGGCACGCTTCGACGATGGTGCGGATCGTGGAGGTCGCATAATGTTCCTCCCAGACCTCCTTCTCGCCCGTCTGCCACTGTGCACCGATCTTAACGAGGTACGCCGCGAGCAGGTCGTAGAGCTCGGGGATCGTGATGGCTTCGTCGCGGACGGCTTCAAGGGCGGTGCGGGTGGCACCAGCGCGGTCGCACTTCGATATGTGGGCTGCGAGCATGCTCTTCAGGGACGGTGTCGCATCGGGCATGATTCGCTCCTTTCTTATGAGTCAAGGATACATGAGTCGATGCGATGCCATAGATACTCACTGAACTCGGATATGGACATTGTGGGCTGCGCTCGTTAGAATCCGTATGCTGTCTGCCTCGGGGCGGACGCACCAAGCGGGGGTGTAGCTCAGTCTGGTTAGAGCGCCGGCCTGTCAAGCCGGAGGTCGCGGGTTCGAGCCCCGTCACTCCCGCCATACGCCTTCTTGAGAGCCGCCCGACCGGGCGGCTCTTCTGTTCAGGTAGAATCGGTAGTGACAACCACTGCGACGATGTCGTCGCATCCGTGCCGGCCCTGTGGCCGCGCGCACGGTCTTATCGCAGGAACCACGAAGGCAAACCTGCCGCCTGATGACCGGGCGGGTGAAGGGGGCGAGTATGACGCACATCGGTCCGGAGAAGCAGCAGCCACCGTTCCAGGAGAGCGCTGAACAGCGGCTCGCACGATGGAGCCGCATGGCGGTCGATAGCGGCATAGTCGATGCTGATCTCTACGCGAAGTACGACGTCAAACGCGGACTGCGTCACGTCTCAGGCAAGGGTGTCCTTGCGGGGCTCACTCAGATCGGCGACGTCGTCGGTTCGGCTGCAGATGGTGTGAGGTATGTGCCGATCCCCGGCCAGCTCATCTATCGGGGTATCGAGATCAACGACCTCGTGAACGGCTTCCTTGCGGAGGGACGCCTCGGGTTCGAGGAGACCGCGTATCTGATCCTGTTCGGGGAGCTGCCGGGCACCGACGAACTGCGTCGCTTCGAATCAGAGCTCTCGTCGCGGCGGATCCTACCACGACACTTCATCCACGATGCCGTTCTGCGGATGCCGAGTCGCGATGTCATGAACGGCATGGCGCGGGGCGTTCTGGCTCTCTACACCCGCGACCCAGAGCCGGACGACACCTCGATACCCGGGATCCTTCGGCAGAGCCTCGATGTCATCTCGGCGATCCCGCTGCTTGCCGTGTACGCCTATCAGGCATATGTCGACCAGTACCTGAATGATAGCCTTGTGATCCACCGCCCTGAGCCGGACCTCGGCACTGCGGAGAACATCCTCCATATGCTCCGGACCAATAGTCAGTACACCGCGTTAGAGGCCCGCGTACTGGATCTCGCCCTTGTGCTGCACGCGGAGCACGGCGGCGGTAACAACTCATCGTTCACCGCCCATGTCGTCTCGTCCACGGGAACCGATACCTATGCGACGATCGCCGCATCGCTCGGATCACTGAAGGGTCCGCGTCACGGCGGCGCCAACATCAAGATGGTGCGGATGTTCGACGACTTGCGTACCACGGTCGGTGACTGGCAGGACGAGGATGAGATAGAGGCGTACTTACTACGCGTGCTGGACAAAGAGGCGTTCGATCGCTCGGGACTCATCTACGGGATGGGCCACCCCGTGTACTCGATCTCCGATCCGCGCACGATCATCCTGCGCGACTATGCACGTGACCTCGCGACCGCCAAGGGTCTCGCCGAGGAGTACAGCCTGCTGACGCGGGTCGAGGAGGTCGCACCGCGAGTCATCTCCAGGCGCCGCACGGTCTACAAGGGTGTGAGCGCCAACGTGGACTTCTACTCCGGCTACGTCTACCGGATGCTCGATATCCCCGAGGAGCTGTACACGCCACTCTTCGCATGCTCGAGGACGGTCGGGTGGTGCGCGCATCGCATCGAGGAGATCGCCAGCAACGGCAAGATCATCCGTCCTGCGTACAAGAGCGTCGCATCGCGACGTGAGTATGTGCCGCTCGACGCCAGATAGGCCCGGAGGCCGGTTATGCCGACACTCTTCATCGATGCAGACGCGTGTCCGGTGACGCGGGAGGCTATCCAGGCTGCCCGCAGACGCGGATGGCCGACCGTCGTGGTCGCCAACGCTACGCAGAACCTAGAGCGCTACGCCTCCCAGCGGGGCGTCGAGGCCATCCAGGTGAGTGGTGGTCGAGATGCTGCAGACTTCGCCGTCGTCGAACGCCTCACGCCGGGTGACGTGGTGGTCACGCAGGACATCGGACTCGCGGCCATGGCGCTTGGCCGCAGCGCGGGCGCATTGAGCCCCCGGGGGCGTATCTTCCACCTCGCAACGATCGACGCCGAGCTTGCGGTGCGTCACGCACAGGCGAAGCTTCGTCGCCAGGGAGGGCGTCACGGCGGACCCTCTAAGTTCACCGACGAGGACCGAGAGCACTTCACCGAGCAGCTCGAGCGGCTGTTCGTGCAAACGGGGACTCAGACGAGCCAGTAGCCGCTGGTGAGTGTAGTCCCCATCGTGCTTCCGATCGCGAGCGAGAACGACGGTCGCTTACTTCAGCGGTACGCGGTCGACAAAGACCGAGACGAGGCGGACTGCTATGGCGGCGAGCCAGGCTGCTCCTATACAGGATGTCCAAGCACGCATGTGTCGGTCTCACTCGCAGCACTGCGAGGTACTACGCCGAGCAGGCAATGGTGTATGGCGGGATCATTCCCAGTATGCTGGAAGCGTAGGACGTCGCGAACGCCGCACTGCTCCTTGCCTCCGACGAGGCATCGATGGTCAACGGTGCGCTCGTCAACGTCAACGTCGACGGCGGCTGGGGCGCAGCGTAGTCACTCGATAGAAGTAGACAACAAAGAGCCGCCCCGGGGGCGGCTCTTTGTTTGTCGATGTCCGACGCGTGGGCGGACTGCGCATCCGTCAGGCGAGAAGGCGCTCCAGAGTATCGATCAACTCGAACCGATCATCACCTGAAAGTGCCGAAAGGTAGGCGCGTATCTCATCGCAGGTTGCATCGGCCGGGAGGTCGAGGGCGCTTTTGATGGCGCGATCGAGGCGGTGTCGGTTTCCCGGGTCGTTATCGAGTTCGAGCACCCGAAAGAGCCATCCGAGGTGTTTCATATAACAGGTCATCGCGCACCTCTCGCATCACGCCTGGCTGCTTTGCACTCTACAGTTCCTACCCCATGCCGGGCATGCCAAGCGTCACCGGTGAGTGCTGAGATACTTCACGAACGCCCTGTCGGCGTCAAGGATATGTACGCGCATCCACATGCTGACAAGAGTAGCGATCTCGGCTCCGGCGACGACCTCCCCGCGCATGACGCGGGCGGTCAACCGCATGGTCTCTCCGGTCAGCCTGTCGTGCAGGCCGACGTGGATACCCAGCTCGGGATAGCCTACCGACTCCATGAGTTCCTGTTCATCGGCGAAGTGCTGCATGACATAGTCGGTGAGTCGCCATACGTATCCGGCAGTTGCTTCGTCATCCATCTCGGCGTCACCGACCGCGCGGTCCAAATCGTTGGCATACGCGAACAGCGTGCGGTGCTGTGTGTCGATCGTTTCGTTTCCGGTCTCAAGGTCCGGCGTCCACTCGAAGGTATCCATTGGAAGCTCCTTGCGTGCCGTCAGGTATGTGGTGGCCGTTCGGGTGCAGTGTACTACCGTGCGCGGAAGGGGGTGTCCGTAGCGGGCTGGCAGGCTACACTCAGGATACTGCCGCATCGGTGTGGGGAGTACTCATGCACGAACGCTTCTCCATTCCTGGTGTGGATGCGGTGACACCGCTTTCCGAGGCTGCTCCATCCATACTGCTTGCGAAGGCTGGTCTCCTGTTCGACCTCGAGACGGTTGCGCGAGACGGCATGGATGCAGACGCCGTACACGACATGCGTGTGGCCTCGCGACGCTTGCGTGAGGCGATACGCTTGCTCGCGCCTGCGTACGGAGATCGCGGTCTCGTCAGGTGGCGTCAGCGCGTGCGTGCTATCACGCGTGCGCTCGGTCCGGTGCGCGATGCGGATGTGTTCGTCGATGCGCTCTCCTCGGTGCGGCTCAGTCTCGGCGAGGACGGGCAGCGGGCGGCGGTGTTCCTCGTCGGGTATAGCCTCGGGCAGCGAGACCGGGACTTGACGAGTTTGCGCGCGCTCCTTTCCGATATCGGTCTGGTGCGCACAAGGAGACGATTCGAGCGCGCCGTCCGGAAAGTGCGTCCCGAAGCGATGCGAGGGCGCCCACTCTCATGGCTTGCACGCGATGCGATCGCGGCACGCGCGGAGGTCGTGCTCACTGCTCAGGAGCGCGCGGTGGCGACCGGCGGGATAGTGGAGCACCACGAGTTGAGGATCGCTTACAAGCGGCTCAGGTACGCCGTCGAAGTGTTCGCTCCGTGCTATGGCGATGCGTTCGGAGATCTGCACGACACTCTGCGGGCGTTCCAGGACGCTCTCGGTGATCTTCAGGATATGCATGTGTTCTCGAGCATCATCGAGGAGCGGTATCGTGATGGGTCGGCTGCGAGAGCGGATGTGGGCCGCGGCGGACTCGATGCAGTACTAGAAGCGTTCGTACCCGGAGAGCAGGAGGCGCTTGAGCGTTTTGGCGTGCTGACCGACGCACATCCGGTGGATGCGCTGATGCGAGCGATGCTCGCGCCGTTCGACGAAAACGAGGCGTAGTCGTGCGTATCGCAGCGATCGATATCGGATCCAACTCGATCCGGCTGACGATCGTCGACGCACCCGCCAGGGGACGCAGGGTGACTTGCGACGAGGAGAAGGTGTACGCACGGCTGGGACGCGGTGTGCCCAAGACGGGGGAGTTGTCGGTCGAGGCGATGGATGTGGCCGTCGTCGCTCTCGATCGGATGGTCCGTCTTGCACGCGAGCAGGAGGCGACACACGTCCGTGCGGTGGCGACCGCTGCTGTACGTGATGCCAGAAACGGCGCCGCATTCGTCGAGCGTGTCCGTGCGGAGCTAGGACTCGATATCGAGGTGATCGACGGGGCGCATGAGGGCCGCCTGGCCCTGCTGTCCGCAGTCGATGGGCTGGCCGTCGGGCACGGACTCACCGTGGTCGACATCGGTGGTGGATCCGTCGAGGTGGTCACCGGGTCGGGCGCGCACGTCGACTCTGTCGTATCGATGCCGCTTGGCGCCGTCGTTCTCGCGGACCGCTTTGGGGATAAGGACCCACTCTCCAAGACGATGCATCGACGTCTTTCCCGGCACGTGCAGGATATGCTCGCGGAAGCGCTGCCCGATATACGGACCCCGGCGGTTCTAGCTGGCTCCGGTGGAACGGTGACCACGCTCGCCGCGATGATCGCAGCTGCGCGGGACATGTCGCTGGCGGGCGTGCATGGTCTGTGTATCGGAGCCGAAGAGCTCGGTGATCTGCGCTCGACGCTCGTTCGCAGCACCGCCGGGGAGCGTGAGCGGATGAAGGGGCTGTCGCAGAGCCGGATCGATCTCATCGTCCCCGGAGTGGTCGTTCTTGACGAGGTGATGAGGGCCCTTGGCGCGCAGAGTATCACCGTGAACGCACACGGCATGCGAGAAGGGATCGTGCTCGAGGTCATCGAACGGGAGCGTGGGATGCTTCCCTGTGTGGACCGGATGCGCTCGGTCCGGGATGTGGGTGGGGGGTATCGCAATGATGTACGGCATGCCGAACACGTGAGATATCTGGCGTTGCAGCTTTTCGACGACCTTGTGCCCGACCTCGGGCTTGCGCCAGACGATCGCCCCCTGCTCGAGGCGGCTGCCCTGCTGCACGACGTGGGGCACCATGTTGCGTACGAGGATCACCACAAGCACAGCTTCCATCTGATCTCCCATGCGGATCTCCCGGGCTTCACTGCTGTCGAGGTGCGGCTCATCGCGGCTATAGCGCGGTACCACAAGGGCTCGCGTCCAAAGTCACGTCACGATGCGATCCAGGGTTTCGATGCCGGTGAGGTGGACCGGGTCTCAGGGTTGGCGGCACTTCTGCGATTGGCGGACGGTCTCGATCGTTCGCGGGGGCAACGGGTGCGGTCGATCAACGTACTCCGCGAGGGCGACAGGCTCGTCTTATGCATCGACGGAACGCCGCCGTTCGACATCGAGATAGCCGGTGCGTTGCGGAAAGCCGATCTTGCGGAGTCGATCTGGGATATCACGGTCGAGGTTCTCGGCGCAGGGGATGCACCCAGGAGGAGTCGTTGAGCGATGAGTAGGCTGTTCACGGGCTCGAGGGGTACAAACGATACACTTGGTATATGACGATATGCAGCGAACAGGGGGGTGGAGACGATCGAGGATCAGACGTTGAAGCTCTATGACCCATCGCTCTACATGAACCGAGAGCTTGCACTGCTGAGGTTCCAGGAGCGTGTCCTAGAGGAGGCGCTCGACTCCTCAAACCCGCTGATCGAGCGTGCGAAGTACCTCGCCATCTTCAGCTCCAATCTCTCCGAGTTCTACATGGTGCGGGTCGCCGGGCTCAAGCAGCAGGTGGCGGCCGGAGTCGGCGGGCTCTCGGACGATGGTCTCACCACCACCGAACAGCTCGCCATCGTGCGCGAGCGGGTACCTCATATGCTCGAAGCGGCCCGGGGGTGCTTCAGCGCGCTCAAGGTGGAGCTTAGCGCGGTGGGTATCCGTCTGCTGGACTACGCCGAGCTCGATCAGGCGCAGCGCGCCATAGCCGATGCGTACTTCGAGTCCGACGTCTTCCCGGTCCTGACGCCGCTTGCGTTCGACCCGGGACGGCCGTTCCCGCACATCTCCAATCTGAGCATGAACATCGCGATCGTCGTCAAAGGGCCCGATGGCGAAGAGCGTTTCGCTCGCGTGAAGGTGCCGAAAGCGCTGCCACGGCTCGTGCCGGTGGACGCACAGGGCGGGGACTCTCGCGACCATGCATTCGTGTGGCTGGAGCAGTTGCTCATCGCTCACGCCGGAACGATGTTCCCGGGCTACGACGTCCTGGCGGCGCATCCTTTCAGGATCACGCGCGACGCCGAGATGGTGATCCAGGAGCTTGAGGCGGACGATCTGCTGGAGACAATCGAGCAGGGGGTCCGGCAGAGGCGCTTCGGCTCCGTCGTACGCATGACGGTCGAGCCTACGATGCCCGACAACATCTGCGAGATCCTCGTCGAGAACCTCGATATGGACCCTGCCGATGTGATCACGATCGCACCCCCGCTCGGCATGAGCGATCTCTTCGGGCTTGCCAACATCGATCGTCCAGATCTCAAGTATAAGCCGTTCGTTCCCGCGCTGACCGTCCCGGTCGAGGCGGGTGCCGAGGCGGACATCTTCACGACGATCCGGGAGCACGATATCTTGCTGCATCACCCGTACGAGTCGTTCGAGCCGGTGGTGGCGCTCATCAGACAGGCAGCTCACGACCCTGATGTGCTCGCAATCAAGATGACGCTCTATCGCGTGGGGAAGAACTCGCCCATCGTCGAGGCACTCATGGACGCGGCGCTCGCCGGCAAAGAGGTGGCGTGTCTCGTAGAACTCAAGGCACGCTTCGACGAGGAGAGCAACATCGAGTGGGCGCGTGCGCTCGAGGCGGTCGGCGTACACGTCGTCTACGGTCTCGTGGGCCTCAAGACGCATAGTAAGGTAGCGCTCGTGGTCAGGCGGGAGGCCGGTAAGATCCGTCGGTACGTGCATATCGGTACCGGCAACTACAACCCCGTCACTGCGACCCTCTACACCGATCTCGGGCTCCTGACCTGCGATAGTAAGATGGGCGAGGATGCGTCGGCGCTCTTCAACCTCGTGACCGGCTATGCGCGCACCACCGACTACCGTCGCTTCCTGGTGGCCCCGATCGAGCTCCGGGATGGGATCTCCAGGCTCATCAGGCGCGAAATCGAGCATGCTGGCGCCGGGCACGGCGGAGAGATCGTCCTCAAGATGAACTCGTTCGTGGATCAGCGTATGATCGCGCTTCTGTACGAGGCGTCACAGGCAGGCGTTCGCATCGAGCTGCTCGTTCGCGGCGTTTGTTGTCTGCGACCCGGGGTGTCAGGCGTGAGCGAGAACATCAGGGTCACGAGCATCGTCGGTAGATTTCTCGAGCACAGTCGCATCTACTGGTTCGGCAACGCGGGCGCGCCGGAGGTCTATATCGGCAGCGCCGATCTCATGCCCAGGAACCTCGACCGCAGGGTCGAGGTGCTCGCGCCGGTGCGTGACCCTCGTTTGGCAGCACGCCTACGCGAGGAGATCCTCGGTACGTACCTTCGCGATACGGTCAAGCAGCGGGTTATGGAGCCGGACGGCACGTACGTCCGCGTGGAGCGCGGGACGCAGGAGCCGGTCTGTGCGCACGAAGTACTTCTCGGCATGCGTCCGAGTATCACCCCGAAGCGCAAACGTAAGGGTACGCCTCAGAAGCGCAAGCGTAGCAAGAAGTAGGGGGCATTCATGGGCAAGAAGGGTAGCAAGAAGGGTCGAGAAGCCGAAGCGGTGCACCGCTCGTACGATGATGCCCCCGAGGGTCTGAAGCCGAAGAAGATCGACAAGAAGACTTACGAGCGTGAGCTGGAGAGGCTGCAGATCGAACTCGTCAAGCTCCAGCAGTGGGTCAAGCAGGAAGGGCTGCGCGTTCTGGTCGTGTTCGAGGGTCGCGATGCCGCAGGTAAGGGTGGCACCATCAAGCGCATCACCGGGACGCTCAATCCCCGCACGTGCAAGGTCGTGGCGCTGCCGATCCCGACTGAGCGGGAGACGACGCAGTGGTACTTCCAGCGCTACGTCGCGCACCTCCCTGCGGCAGGCGAGATCGCGCTGTTCGACCGCTCCTGGTATAACCGTCCCGGTGTCGAGCGTGTGATGGGGTGGTGTACCGAGGGGCAGGTGCAGGAGTTCTTCCGCGACTGTCCCGAGTTCGAGCGCATGCTCGTGCGTTCGGGCATCGTGCTCATAAAGTACTGGTTCTCGATCTCTGACGAGGAGCAGGACAACCGTTTCCAGGATCGCATCGATGATCCGCTCAAGCGATGGAAGTTCTCGGACACGGACCTGAAAGGGCGCGATCGTTGGGAAGAGTTCTCGCGCGCCAAGGACGAGATGTTCAAGTACACAGATACGAAAGAGTCGCCCTGGTGGGTGGTCGAGGGGGACGTCAAGAAGCGCGCACGCCTTAACTGCATCCACCACCTGCTCTCGCAGATACCCTACGAGGACGTCCTGGACGAACCGTTCAGGCTGCCGCCGCGAAAGGAGTCGAGCGTCAGTTACGTGCGGCCACCGATCGACTCGCAGACTTACGTTCCCGAAGTGTACTGATACTCTCGCTCGCATACAGGGCGTAACCCGCATCCATCATCGGACGTTGTCGGAACTGGCACGTCCAGATACCTCTTGAGG
>Ga0265295_1004267_pt1 | contig 19419 bp, 16 predicted proteins | sample Munlansysbiofilm_FD_192503 | JGI IMG/M metagenome (GOLD analysis project Ga0265295, IMG submission 192503) | Leachate microbial communities from a municipal landfill in Southern Ontario, Canada - Methane capture system biofilm | ecosystem: Engineered > Solid waste > Landfill > Unclassified ... | reverse complement strand
TATAGAATACCTTGATCAGAATGAATGAGTAGCTTCGATAAATCCTCATTTGGGTTGATTGCTTTCTTAAGGGTTTTAAGAATCAAATCCTGGTTTTGACTTCTAGATATTTGGTATGCTTTCACTTCACCGTTATAGAGATCTTGTATTACAGATAGATATAATCGTTTATGAACTGGTACCATTTTCTTGTACTTTATGTTCTTTGTAGTTATTATATCATTTGTTGATTCATTAACCTATATTGAATAGGTGAATAACCACCTAGAGTTAATTTTATTCTATCGTGATTATACCAATAGATATACTCATCAATTGTTCTAATTAAATCAGATAAAGATTTAACCTTTTGTGTTTTTATTGACCTTTCGTGTTTTTATTGACTATGAAAATTAAAGAGTTCTGAACTAACATACATAAAGTGATTCAAAAACTAGTGTTATTGAAAGAAAAAAGGGATTATCTCCCTATTTTCATATTCTTTATAGTTGATACGATTGTATCAACACTTTCGTGCTAATATGCGAAGGGTGTTACTAAAGGATACATTTGCGCACCCCTATCAAATTTTACGCACCCCTAAATCTTGTCTTTGTTAAGCCATTTTTAAAATTATAGCCCTTAAAGTATCTAATAAAACTTTTTTATTTTTTTGGAAATCTATCATATTTTTTAGGATCGTTTTCCCATCTGTAATTAGGATTCTCTTTTCGTTTTTGTTTAAAATATTTTCTGTATTCATTTGTTGTTAAAGGATTAGCGCCTCCTGAAAAATCCTCATCGATAAATGCTATTGGAGTGTGCTCCCAGCCACATATGGGACACACATTTCCAAAATGTGTCATTTGATATTCCCCACAGATTGGGCATAACACTTCATCCATATTTATTGCGTTATAATTTTCTTCTTCTTTCATAATTTCTCTTTAACCTTTTGCATTTATATAAACTCCAAAATTACTGGCTTAATCCACCGTTTTTGGAATTAACTTTTGTTTAAACTATTTGGATCACTTAAAAAATCTAATAAGCCAATATGTAAAACTCCATTTTCATCACTAAAAATTGAGGCAAAATCATTTCTAACAATTAAGATTTTTAAAAAGGAATCTTCTACCGCCATAAACGGTCGTAATAACCAAATTCTTTGTTATAATAGATTAATTAAAATATACTTTTCTTATCTAAAAGGAAATCTTCGACCAATTTTAAATGCTTTATACCGTTTCTAGACATATCTAAAGGGTCCATTGAGATAACAAATTTCGGATGATTATCTTTAATCGATTCTAATACATAGAACTCTCGTTCATATGTTTTATCGCTACCTATCAAGTATGATACTTGAATATAAGCTATACTATTTTCTTTCATAACAATAAAATCTATTTCTTTATTATACAGTTTACCTATATATACTCTATAACCTCTTGAAATCAGCTCATTATATACAATGTTTTCAAGTGTGTTTGAATACGATATATTATTAGTATTCGACTTAATTGTCCTAAATGCCAAATCTGACAAATAATACTTTTCTTCAGTTTTTAGAACTTTTTTACCTTTAATATCATAACGATAACATCTATTTGCAATCTTAGAATTAACAATAAAATCTAAATATCTGTTAATTGTATGTATCTTTGTATTTACGGACTCACTTTTTAAATATTTCACGATTGAAGCGGAACTAAAAGTTGTTGCCGGATTAACACAAACATAATCAACTAATCTCTTTAATAATGATCTATTTCTAATCTTAGCTCTATTTAAAATATCTTTATCGATAATTTGATTAGTTACACTTTCAACATACTTAAATATTTGTTCTTCTTCCCCGTATTCAAATCTCTTAGGCAGTCCGCCATAAACAATATAGTTTTGAATGTTAAACTCAATTGGACTTTTTAATTGTTCTAAATATTGAGTAGCCTCTGTATAGGTAAAAGGTAAAATTGGAAACTCGATATAACGGCCTGTTAACTTTGTAATTAATTCTCCACTTAATAAATAGGAATTGCTTCCTGTAACAAAAATAGACATATTAAAACTTGTTCTATATGCGTTTATGATTTCTTCAAAATCTTTAATGTTTTGTATTTCATCAATAAACAAATAAGTTTTTTCTTCTTTTTTTGTATAAAGCCTATCAATTTCTTTTTCTAACTGTTTTCCAGTTTTAAATCCTTTGTATTCTTTAGAATCTAAATCAATAAAAATAATTTGTTCTTTTTTTACATTAGATTCTAAAAGTTCATCTACAATTTGATTCATTAAAAACGATTTTCCTGATCGTCTTACCCCAGTAATTACTTTAATTAAATCATCATTATAAAATGGTCGAATTCTATTCAAATATATTTCTCTTTTAATCACATAATCACCTTTTAACGGGCATTAATTTAAATATTTTTTATATTTATGCCCCTTAACACCTATATTTTAACATAAAACGAATGAAAAACAAGTGTTTTATAATAATAAAACCCCTAAAATTTATCTTTTCTAATTCTTCGTTAAAATATTAATAACCCAATTATTATCATGAAAAAGATTGCAGAACTTCCCAAAATATAACTGCCAACAACTATTAGACGATGTTTTGCTGAACAAATTTTGGAATTCATCCAAATCTGGCTAGTAATATCCAAATCATCTTCTTCATCTTTTTTATAATCTTCATATTTCGTTTTAGCTATATCAATATAATAATTATTTGATTGAAGAACATTCTTATTTCTTTTTCTTGGAAAAATAACGCTAACAAATAATCCACCAGAGACTAACAACAATACAAAATACAAAACTAGTGCAATTATACTTATATAAAACCTAGCATCATAGGCTTGTGCATTTGTTCCTTTATAAGGATCTAACAAGCTAGTAAAACTAGTTGTAAAAGCGAGTATAAATCCGTTAACTGTTAAAAGTATGCTCGCTTTATTATCAAAGCTTGCTATTTGATTTTTAATATCACTAAGTAATTCTCTATTTTTCATTATTTCATCCCATCTTTAATCCATTTATCAAAGTCAGTCTGAATTATATCGCAATGATAAAACTGGATAGCGCTGTTATATCCATAACTGCTAGCATACTTAGGTTTAATCCAAGTTTCATAATTTGTATTTTCTTTTTTTAGTTCATCAATTATATTGCTATAAAAAACTGAATTCATTGCTATCCCCCCTATAGATCGCCTATTGGCTTCTCCAGAAAGATTTGATGCATCAACAACCGCATTTCCTATGAATATTAAATCATTATAGCCGGATCTTTTTTTACCTGCTTTGATTACTAAATCTTCTGAAGCTCCTAAACCGATTCCAGCAGTTATAGTAGGAAAATGATTGTTTTCAAGTAATTTATTAAACATTATCATAAAGGTATTAATTTGATAAGCTAATCTAAAAATACTTACCAAATCACTTTTATATTCTGCCGAATAGACCGCATACACAGAATCCCCTCTTAATCCAAGTTTTCTAAGTTTATCATTGTTTTTCAATATGTCTATTATTTCAGATGAAAAAGATCGTATAACTCTAGAAATTATATCTTCTTTTTGATTTTTAAATAGCGATGTTGAATCTACAATGTCTATAAAGATAGCACCAATCCAGCTTTTTACACCATTTTCATAAGTAAATTCATCCTCATTTTTTGGAATATTTCGTTTTTCAATTTTTGTTTTGCTAGTTAGGACATTTAAAATATTTTCTTTTGATTTCTTATAATCATAACTCATTTTTTTACCTACTTTCCTTATTATATTTTTTCAATAAATCTAATGTAATTGATTTTAATTCTGGGAATACACTATATTGATTTATCCCAATTGAATTCAAATTTTCTAAAATCTCTTTTGCATTTTTATGAGGTATAATTATTTTATGCAAAAATGAGTGAGAATCATCGTATTTTGTTAAGCATCTCTTTTCATCGTGATGACAAAATAAAACAAAGACTCCTCTTTGAGCATCAATTCTTGGGTTGATTTTTCTGGTTTTTATTGCTATAGGGTATTTTATTTCATCATTAGTAGAATATTTGTAATACTTTTCCAGTTCGTTCACTAATCCTTTATCTTGTTTCGATGGAAATATGGGAACATATCCGTATTTATTTAAAAAGCTCGTTTTTGAGTTAAGTGCTGTAGGATTTAAAGCCCAAACTATAGAATCACAGTTTTTCTCACTATCTTGATTGACAGAAAAATATAACGCAATTAACGCACTTTCTGTCCAATCCAATAATCTTGTTGGCAATTCATAGTGTTGTGCGTTAATCATGTCTTCTAAAAAACCGTCTGAAACAATTGGATTTCTTCCTAAGGTTAGTGCCGAAAATTCTTCAATAGCTTCATCTAAATGATTTAAAAAACCTCTAAAGTTACTATTATAGACCTTAGGAGATAGCGAATAACTATTTCTGTTTTTATCACCTCTAAAAAAAGAAAAGCCTGTATTAGTAAGTTGGTTAATCAGATCCATAAAATCATTAAACGTATTAATCGTGTTTTCTTTTAGTAATACTTCAGTTGATTCAACCGTTATTAGCTGTGGTGAAAGTATCTTTTTTCTCCCAGGTTTATTTGGTAATTCTTCTTTTATTGTTTTATTCAATTCATTTTTTTCAACCATTTTTTATAATCACTCCTTTTTATACATTAGTTTTCAAAAATTATTTGCATCATCTTTTTCAATGCTTCCTTCTCTATTGTCATTATTTTTGTTTTTTTCATTTGAATTATCAACACAACATTTATTAAAATCACTTTTTCTAGTAATAACTTTTGAAATTATTAATGGCACTAATACCGCAAACAAAATGTTTTTAAATAAATCAACTGTTTCATAAAATCTTAATGAATTGTCTACATTTAAAAAAGACCACTCTCTATCTATTATAAAAAACAAAGCAAAAAATGAACTTATAGTGAAAATGGTAAGAATATCAACTATTTTTGTTCTTGCCTTTACTATATTTTTGCTTTTATCAACTATGTAATATAATCCATTAACAAACAAATAAACATTAGTAATCAATAATCCAATAATTAAGACAGGCATTAATATGCTTAAAGTGAAAGTGAAATTTGTGCTTTGAAGAAATATTTTTTCAATTGTTTGTTCTAGTGGAAACAAAGGGCCATACATTAAAAATATCGAGATTAAAATAAAAAATGTTATATAGATTGATTCTTTAATTATTGCTCCTTCTTTTATCACAAATTCTGGTACATATTTATTGTATATCAAAATCATAAGATATGATAGCAAAGCCAAAATTAACATAAATGAAATTAGTGCGATACGCCAATTTAAGATATAAAGCAAAGTCAGCGGAATCCAAATAATTGAAGAAACAAGCGCTAAAACTATAATCAACGCAATAATTGTTAATACTATATATACAGATTTTCCTAATTTTTCTTTTGGTATACTTTCTTTAGACTTATCATTATTCTTCTTACTCTCTTCTTTAATTTTAGAAAGCATCTTATTCTTTGTAAAAGCTTCTATAGACACAGCATAATGAAGAATTAATATTAACAAATCTATAGACATAATTATCCAAAAAACAATATTCATATTATCTACCTCCCACTTTTTAAAAAAATCTTTGTATTGTTATTCTCATCTTAAATTATATCATAATTTATATGCTTAAATGAAGGTTATTTCTAAACTTTAATAAATAAAAAACTCCATATATCAATCTTTATGGAGTTCCTTACTTGTTTACTATTCCATCATAAAACTTAAACTTAATCCTTTTATCTCTATAAACTGTTGCACTTTCAACTGTTAACATCCAAAGCTCACTATTCCAATCCTTTAGTTTATCGGTTGATTTTTCTAAATTAGCGATAAACTTTTTTATACGGTAAGACTTAGCTGAGTTTTCTCTTTTAAGGTTTGCTAGTTCTTCTTTTCTTGTTCTTAAACCATCATATTTAGTTCTAAGTTCTTTAAGTCTTTTATCAAATTCATCTATACCACTTTTAGTTTTTGAATTATCTTGAATGAGTTTGTTTATTGATTCTGTTAATGTTATTAGTTCTGCATCAATTCCTTTAATCTCTTTATCAATGCCTTTGGTGCTTGTTATTAGTTTTAGAACTTCCTTTAAATCGTTTTTAATTCGTTCTCTATCTTTGATTGTTATGTTATAAGCATTTAAAAACTTTTCTTTTATTTCTTCTTCTCTTAGATGTGGTGTTTTACATTTGTCTTTACCTTCTTCATATTTCTTATTACATCTATAAATTGATCTACGGTATTTAGAATTTGAATGCCATGTCTTTCTACCGTAATAACCACCACAGTCTGCACATTTAATTTTACCCGCAAATATATTAGCTGATGAAAAACCACCAACCATTTCTCTTCTTCTTTTAATTTCAATTTGGACCATTTCCCACATATCTTTATCAATAATAGCTGGGTGACTATTTTCTACATAGTACTGTGGAACTTGGCCAGTATTTTTAACCATCTTTTGTTCTAAGAAGTTTTCAGTATATTTCTTTTGTAGTAATGCATCACCCTTATATTTTTCATTAGTTAATATTGATAAAACAACATGTGCTCTCCAAGTAGCATTAGCTGCACTTTTAATGCCTTGTTCTGTTAAATAATTTCTAATTGCTATAGGTGTTTGACCTTCTACTAAAAACATCCGATAAATTAACCTTACAACTTTCGCTTCCTCTTCAACGATTACTATTTTACCGTCCCTTTTTTCATAACCTAAAAATCTACTGTAGGCAAAAGATACTTTACCATTTTGAAATGATACTCTTTTACCCCAAGTAACATTCTGGCTAATGGATCTTGATTCTTCTTGTGCAATAGAAGCCATAATCGTTAAGATTAATTCACTCTTAGAATCAAGTGTCCATAGGTTCTCTTTTTCAAAAAATACTTCAACACCTTTATCTTTTAGTTTTCTTACGAACTTAATCGTATCAAGTGTATTTCTGGCAAACCTTGAAATTGATTTAGTAATGATTAAATTAATCTTTCCATCTAATGCATCTTCAATCATTCTATTGAAACTTGCTCTTCTTTTGGTGTTTGTTCCACTAATTCCTTCATCAGCATAAACGCCAACAAAGGCCCATTCATATTTATTTTCAATGTAGTTTTGATAGTAGTTTACTTGTGCTTCATAACTTGTGTTTTGTTCTTCTGAGTTAGTTGAAACTCTTGCATAAGCTGCTACTTTAATTTTTTCTTTACTACTGCGAGGTAACTGTGTTAATGGATCAATCGTTGATGGTATTACTGTTACTTTAGTTGTCATTTACTGTTACCTCCTTTGCCTCTTTTTAAATAGTGGACTCTTGCTTCATCTTTCATTTTTTCTGTCCAACTATTACTTCTTGGTTTATATTCCCACTCTAATATTTGTTTCTTGCCACTAACGATTTGAAACAAGAGCTTATTATTAGGTAGTACGACTATTTGTTTAACTTCCTCTTCAAAGCGTTTTAAATCGAAGGTTTCTAAATTTAATAATTTGTTAGATGCTTCAATTATTTTAGCCTCTGGTACTTGTTTAGCATCGCATACACACTTGCCCTTAGTTCTTAAAGTAGAACACATCCAAACAACATTATATGGTGTTTTTTTGTAGGTGTATGCCCTGCCACATTTACCACATTTGATATAACCTTTAAATAAAGTCTTTTTCGTTTTATCTAAGTTAATATCTTTAGTTTTTAACCTTCTCATCTTTTGGGCATCATTAAAAGTAACTTTGTCGATAATCGCTTCATGAGCATTTAAAACAAGATATTTGTTATACTCACCATTGTTAATACACATGGTTTTGGTTAAATGGTTATCTCTATAAGTCTTTTGTAAGATAAGGTCACCTGTATAGTTATAATTGGTAAGAATTTTAATGACCGATGAACGATTCCATTTCTTAGTCTTATATGGTTTAGTTCCTTGATGGTTTAAGATATCGCATATATGTTCATCGGCATTTCCTTCTAAGTATAACTTGTAAATTAGTCTTACAGTTTCTGCTTCATCTTCTACAACATAAAGCTTTTTATCTTTAAGAGTGTAACCAAGTGATGAATTACCTCCCCATATTAAACCAGCCTTAAAATCTTTACTTATCCGCCACTTCATATTTTCTGATACACTTCTTGATTCTTCTTGTGCAAATGTTGCTAGAAACGTAAGGATCATCTCTCCTTCACCACTCATCGTGTGAATGTTTTGTTCCTCAAAATAGACATCAACATTTAAGTCTTTTAATTCTCTAACTACTTCGAGTAGTGTTACTGTGTTTCTAGCAAACCTAGATATCGACTTTGTAATAATCATATCGATCTTTCCGGCCCTTGCATCTTTAAGTAAAGCTTGAAATTCATCTCTTGAATCTTTAGTTCCGGTTATTGCTTTATCTGCATAAACACCAACGAACTCCCAATCATGTTTATTTTGGATAAGTCTCTTGTAATATGAAACTTGAGTAGCTAATGAATTAAGCATCGCTTCTTTTCCAGAGGACACTCTAGCATATGCAGCCACTCTTATTCTTTTAGGTATTATTGGTATTGCTTCAATTTTGGTAATTACCATATTCATAAAGTTTCCTCCTTCCTTTTTTGCGGTACTATATACATCACTTATTAGCCTTCTTTAGTCAAGTCTTTTTTTCTATTAAGTAGACAATCTGTGATGCAATTTAAATATCTTTCATTTATCTTCCTGCTTTTTGTTTATTGTTCCAATAATCCCATCTGCAACGATCACTACAAAATTGTTTTATCTTCTTACCTTTAACAGATGTAATATTGGCATTGCAGTTCTTACAGTTCCCATTTAACAGTTCCACTTCATCTATTTCTTTACAAATGGCTCTAACCTCTTTAACTGAAATAGATAGCGTGTTTGCTATTTTTACGAAACCATAGCCTGCTTTTTTTAATTCGATAACTTTTGTTTTTACTCTTTCCATAATTTAAACCTCCTTTTAATTACTAATGGCAACATTTAATAAATCCTAAATAATTCCCAACGATTTGTTTGATTTCTAAAGACAAGTATTCATTCACATTTACTTAATAAAACGAGCATTTCAAATCGTTGAGCCTTTTTAGCAAATAATTAAAGCACTTATCATCTAACCTTAAACCAATCTCAAAACTAATTTTTAAAATCTCAAAAATTCTGCCTCGCATTTTTTAAAGGCCCCCCATGCGGTACCCATCGCCACTTGATAAAAGTCTATGAGGGGGGTATGATACTTAAAATTTTTTAAAAACCCTATAAATTTGTTGTAATAGTTAACCGCTTTTTAGAATTTTTTGATTTTTAGTTTTGGAATAAAGGTAAGGGCTGACGTTGATGCATTTGTTTGGGATAGGGCAAACTCAAAAGCCCTATCCTACAAACGATGCGTCAGCAGTGAAGGAACTTCATATATATAAGGCCTATCTTCACTCTTCACTGAATTTTGAACATAGGGATTATTTCCCTTTCTTCACTTCACTCAATTTTAGGTGTGAAGCATCCTTTTTCCCTTTATTCACTCATATGTTTTCACTTCAATTCACGGCATCTTTTATTTCAAATTTAATTTGCTTCTTCGGTTTCTACTTTTTTAATTTGGTAGATAGGCAATCGCTGACGGATGAGGCATTTGTTTGGGATAGGGTAGGCATTTGTGCCCTATCCTACAAACGATGCGTCAGCTGTTGTGGCGGCAGCTACATATATATAAGGCCTTTCTGCCAGTTTTTTTGCCTGGCAGCAGATAGGAGAATTCCCCTTTCTGCCAGAAGGTAGCTTTTTTACTGGTATCATCCGTTTTTACCTATCTACCTACCACTCATAAATTTACAAACTTTCTTGATTTTAAGTTTTTTGATTTGGAATAAAGGCAAATGCTGATCGGTGATGTATTTGTTTGGGATAGGGCAGACTCAAAAGCCCTATCCTACAAACGACATACGACAGCGGATGGAGGAACATCTATATATATAAGCCCTATTATCCGCGTTTTTATCCGAACGGATTAAAGGAGATTTTTCCCTATTATCCGTTTCCATAATTTTTGACGGATTTACGGATTTTTTCCCTATTTTCCATGTTTCTGTTTAACCACTATCTTTTATAAAAACAACCATTTCTAATATCCTCCTTTTGATAAAAACTTTCTCTTTTTCATATGTTAATGGCAAGCAAGTAGTGAAATTACCGGTTTTTTAGAAAATTGTTAGTTTTATATACTTTTATTAGCAAAAACTGATAATTTAACTTCCTCCTCAATGGTTAATGGCATGGAGATTGTCGTTTTGCCAAGATTTATTGAATTTTCTTGTGCTTAACGACAAAAAAAGCGACCAATTCGATCGCCTTGTGTAATCCAGTTTATTTTAAATCTAATTCATTTAATAAAAATAATCTTTTTTAATATCATTTAGTGGTTTATAATCAGTTCTCTACTTCTTCATTTTTAATGATTTTTTTTAATCCCAAAAAATCTAGTTTACTATCTTCGGACTTAAACATAAATCCCCATCTAATTTCCATAAAATTTAGAAGTTTAATTCCTCTTTCTATGATTTCTTTTTTCGTCCATTCGGAATATGTTGAAACTTCAATTTCTGAATGAGAACCCTCTGCATATCCTCTACGCTTATCATCGGAAGGTCTTACCTTTTCATTAAATCCAATATTTTGAAGAGAAGAATTTATACTTTGAGATAATGGCAAGAGGTTCCCTAATGTACCATTAAGGTATTTCATTTGATTATTGTCAAATTCTCCAAATCTTTGTTGCCAATATTCATTTGTGGAATCTTGAGGTAAAATATGCTCAATAGAAACTTTATCCTTTTCTCCTTTAACAAATAATTTCCAGTCAATTTTTGGGTTTCCCTTTTCTTCTACAAACTTACTTTCATATTCATATAAGAAATAAGATATCCCATTCCATTGATAAAATCCTTCGTTATTTTTAAATTTCCTTTCAATGTAAGCAACGAATGATTGAATATCAATTCCTGTATTTGGTGTCAGCCAGTTATCGATTCTATCATTTAACTGCTTAATAACTTCTTTTATTGAGATTTCACCAGCTCTTAACTGTTTTGTAACTCTATAAACAGCTGCATTTCTATAGTTCGATGTAGCTCGGCCTATCCTAAAAGCTATAAAAATAAAGCGTTCAATATTTTTAAATAATTCTATACGTTCTTCAGAAGAAATATTTTCCCCCATAAAGCTAGCACAAACCAAAGGTCTAAAATAGGCAATACCAATTCTATTAAGCCTGTCTATCCAGATTTGTTCCTGTTCAGATAACTCGTTATTATTAATAGGATTAAAGGAATTATACCAATGAACAGAAGCAGTTTTAATACTCTTTACATATTCTAATATTTCAGAACTTGAAAGTTTAGATATGAGTTCAGTCTTTGTTGAGTAATCATTATCATATGCTTCTTCTTCATCGGAGTCAACATCTCTAATTTCTATAATTTCTTCTATTGTCTCGGTCTTAATTTCAGTCTTTGTGAAAATATTTTGTGGATTAAACTTATCCTTTAGAAGGAATTTAATGTAATCATCCCCTTTCCCTCTCGAATATTGAAAATACATTATCCAATGAGCAATTAAAAAGTCATCATCCGATAGAGGGTTTTTTTTATTTTTACCTAAATTAAAATAAATATCTTTCCAAGCTTTATTTATTTCTTTTCTTATTGCTAATTGTCCATCTTTACTCAATTCGTTTTCTTCATAAAGCGTGGTTAAATATATGAGTCTGTTCTTTAATAACTCTAAGTTTGATAATTTCTTTCCTCTATTATTCATTGTTTCAAAGGCGACAAAAACATCAAAATCATCTTCAATTTCATGGAGATTAAACATTAAGTTTTGAGTTATTTTTCTAAATAAATTCTCAATCTCTGTCAATCCGTATTTATCAAAATAATTTTCAATATTTTCTTTAAAAAAACTGCGTGCGTTTTCTAAGTTTAACGTATAAAATGTTTCTTCAATAACTCCTCCATCTGGTTCTCCCAAAATTTTATGTTTTAAATATTCAAAACTTGGATTGTCAACCTCATATCCAAACTTATACGTGTTTATATTATAATTTGGTGGCATTTTCATCAGTATGTATTCTTCAATAATCTTTTTCAAACTTAATGTACCAATATAAATGTCTTCTAAGTTTTTTCCTTTATTTATGTCCAAGTTTTTTATAAAATTAACAATCTCGTTTATAAATATTACGAATGTTGTTAATCTTTGTTGACCATCAACAACATGAAATGGTTTGTAACCATGATCATTAATTAACCATCGATCACTTATCCAATTACTGTCATTATAAACAGAAGGTGGCACTTCTTTTAATGATAATAGCCCGGTATAATGAAATCGATTATTTGGTAGATTTGTTATATCTTCCCAAAAATCTTTTAGTTGTTCTTTTTGCCATGCATAACCGCGTTGATAATCCGGGATTTTAAATATTCTTTCTTTAAAAATGCTTTTCAATGATTCTAAATTTTTCATTTTTTACGCCTTTCTCATTGTATCTAAATTATTTAAAATTTGCTTTTGTCGAGTATTCTTTTAGTATCCATTAACAATTGACATACCTTGAACTGCTTTATCAATCAATAAAGTTAATATATAATCAGTTTTAATGTTAAAAAATTCTTTGTCATAAGACTCTGGGAGATCTAAATCAAGTGAATCAATAATTGCTGTTTTAACTTTAGATGTAGTTCTTTCATCTTTATACCAATCAACTACTAACAACTCGTTTTTTTCTTGTAATAATTTATTCAATAAATTTTTAGCTGCAAGTTTTACCATCTGTTCTTCTTTTTGAGTCAGTTTTTTATCTTTTGTAAGTAGATCGTATATTTCCAACTCTCTCTCTGTTAATCCTTCTAATGATGGTCTTTCTTGTTCTTTCTTTAATTCTTCTATTAAAACAAGAAGTTGTTCATAATAGTCCTCGTTACTTGTTCCACCTGCGTTATATCTATCAATAATACTTCTATATCTTTCAGAAAACTTAATTCTTCCTTGGTTTCTATTGATCATTTGTATTAATGCTTTTTCGATAAATTCTTTTAGTCCATCTACTTCAATTGCTTTATATGGTGCTTCTTTAATTCTTCTTTTAATATCACCAACATCTAATTTTGTTAAATCTATTACTTTGGTTCCTTTAATTGTATATTCGCTTTCATCAGTAGCCTCAGCAGAAGTTACAGAAGTGTCAAGGATTTGTTGCATTCTATTTTTTGCCCTATTCACCTTTTCATCATCTATTAAATTGTAAAAAAGTCCATTTATATAATTTATAGGTGCAAACTTTTCATTGATCCAATCTATCTCAAATATTTCTGGCTTAGAAGCTTCATAAAGATTAATCATTGTATTTGAAAGCACTTTAAACTTATTTTTACTATCATCATATTCAACGATTTTATTTAAAGCTTGTCTTAGAAATTCAAGCTGTTCAAGCTTATCTGTTTCTAAGATGACATCATCTAAACTTACATTTAGCTTAATTAAAAACTCGTCAATTTGATCTATAGTTGAATCAAGATTTATAATTAACTGTTCGATATCTTTAACAGGCATTTCTTTTCCGTCATCACCTGTTGCATAATCACTCAATGCTTGTCTCATAAATTTAAAAACATTTACATAATCAACGATCAGCCCATTAGTTTTATTTGGATAAACTCTATTAGCACGAGCGATAGCTTGCATTAATGTGTGTGATTTCATTGGTTTATCTAAATATAATGTCGATAGATTAGGAACGTCAAAACCTGTTAACCACATTGCGCAAATGAAAACTAATTGTAATTTATTGTTTGGATCTTTAAACTGATCCTCAATATCATTTCCATCAGAATCAACTTTTTTCATTCTTTCCCTATGGATAGCTATGTCTAATCCTACCTTCGCAAATTTTTCGACTTCATCTGCCTCTTCTGAAATAACCACAGCCATTTCTACTTCATTCATATAATTAATGATTCTTGTGATTTCGTCTCGCTCTTCTTTTGTTTCTGCATTGTTTCTTTCTAAAATAAAGTTTTGTTTTTCCAACTTCCAATAATGTTGAACTTTATTATACATTTTAACTGTCGTATATTTATCTACAGAAATAACCATTCCCTTTCCTAAGAAACCTCTTCTTGGGAAATGATATGCTATATCTTTTGCTATTTTATCTAATCTATCTTCTCTCTTAATAACTTCAAGTATTTGTGAAGATGAATTTTCTAAAAGTTTGGTTTCAGTTTCATTTAAGTTTTCTTCTTCTATAATGTCGACAATATCATCATCTAAGAAGTTGTTTTGTAGTGCAACTTCTGGTACTCGTCTAGAATAAAAAAGAGGTACTGTTGAACCGTCTTCAACTGATTGTGCAAAATTATATTCTGAAACATAATCCCCAAACCACTGATTAGTTAATCTTTTAGAACCCAACAATGGTGTTCCCGTAAAAGCAATATAATTGGCGTTAGGAAGCCCTGTTCTCATGTTTTCTGCTAAATCTTTATATTGTGTTCTATGAGCTTCATCGACTAAAACAATGATGTCATTTCTTTTTGAAAGAATAGGATATTTTTTTGTTTTATCATATCTAAATTTGTGTATTAATGTAAAAATAAATTCTTTATTCAAACTCAAAAACTTTCTTAATTGCTTACTATCTTTTGGTTGTGTTTCATCTTGATTACCAATAACCTCAGTTCTAACAAAGTTTTTATGAATTTGAGTATCTAAATCATCTCTATCAGTAATGATTAAGAATGTGAAATTCCCACTAATCTTTCTTCTTACTTTTCGTGTAAACATAACCATAGAGTATGATTTGCCAGATCCCTGTGTATGCCAAAAAACACCTAATTTTCCACTTAGTTCTTCTTTTTTACTAAATGATTCCATTAAGTTATTTACACCCAAGTACTGGTGATTTTTCGCAATTATTTTTACTCTTTGATTTTCAAATAAAATAAAGTTTTCAATATAATCTATAAGATTTTCTTTTTTTAACAATCCATTAATAAAATAATTAATCGAAACTCCATCTTCTAATATTTGCTGTCTGTCTAAATTTTCCTCCTCATACTCTTTAAACCATTCAAAGAAATAATCATAAGAAGCATTAAAAGCACCTAATCTTGTCTCAAGCCCATTTGAAAGTACACAAATTTGATTAAATGAAAATAGATTAGGAACATCTTTTATATACGATTTCAAATTTTTATTATAAGCTTCTTCTACTTTTATTATGCTGTTTTTTAGTTCAATAAATACTAAAGGAAGACCGTTAACAAAAATAAGAACATCTGGTCTTCTATAGTTGTACTTGCCCTGAACCCACATTTGAGAAACAGCTGTGAATGTGTTATTGAGAGGATTATCGAAATCTATTAATTTTATAAAATCAAAATCTTCTTTATTATTACGATTAACAGTGATTTTTATAGATTCTCTTATTTTTTTATAAAATTTGTAATTCGTGTCGATGATATCAGTTTCAGTATAATCCTTTGTTAATTTAGAGATTTCTTCATTTATTTTATCTCTTGATATGGTTGGATTAATTCGATATAACGATTTTTTCAAAATATCAGGTAAAACAGTTTGTCTTTTGGAACTTCTACCTGTACCATCATTTAAATCATCTTTGTTCAATGGAGAAGGATCGCAAATCAAAATATCATAATCAAAGATTGGATTTTTAAGCTTTTTTAGTATTTCTTGTTCAATATCATCTTCTGATATAAAATTTTTAATCATATTAGATTATCTCCTTACCCTCGATATTTAACTTGCCGGACATAAGTCTTGGTAGTAATGAGTCGCGCTGCTTAGAAAGAATATTATTAGTGTGTTTTAATACTCTAATTCGCTCATAAATTGAATTGACTTTCTCACAGTATAAATAGATTAATTCCTTTGGGGGTATAATTATTGATAGTTTATTAATGGTTTTTGCATAAACGTGAGGCTGAGCAGAACCAACTTGCATATTAGTTATTGCCTCTTGTAAAAAACTTAATGTGTTATAAACAAACCAAATATTTTTTTCGTTTTGATAATAGGAACAGTCTGCTGCCCATACATCATTTAAATGATAAGTTAGGAAGCCCGCATTTGCACCTGAAGAACTCACTGTTAAACTATATCCAAAAACGTTAGCTTCATTATGAAATCCGGATGGTTTTAATCCCGCTGAAATAACCGGTACTTCACCTTCTATCATTTCAGATGCTGTTATATTTTTTCCTCTTTTAAATTGTGCTATTTTTCTTAATTCTCCATAATTCCAACTATTAGGTTTTCTCATTTCTTTTTCTTGTGATGATACTATCCAACCTCTAGGATTTTGTTTTTCAAAATTAACGCTTTCATATCCTGGAAATCTAAACTTAACAAACCATTCTTGATATAAAGATTGTGCTATTTCTTCTAATTGTGAAATTCTCTTATTATTGTTATCTATCAACTCGTCATATTTTTCTAAAATTAACACTATCTTATCTTGTTTTTCTCTTGTATAATTTGGAATAGTAAACCTGAGTAGTGATTCAATTCTTAAATTTGGTTGAGTAGCGACCCATGATATATTTTGAATATACTGTAAAAAATCTTTTGTTTTAAAAATATAATATATAAATTGACTATTAACACTATCTTTAAACCTTAACCTAATCGTTCCATTATTAAATACTGATTCTAGGTCTTCCTTTACTATGTATGAGACACCAACGGTTGCACCAGTTCTTGCTATAAGAATATCATTTTTTTTCAGTAAACTTTTTTTATAGTCTGAATCTGATACAATCGTATTTCCCCAATCATTAAAATCTTTTTCTTGAGATATATCTTGAATCCTAATACATTTTAGCCCAGTATCATCTTCAACTATTGGTGCTCTTTTTATTGCATCAAGACCTGTTTTTGCTGATATAATATGATCTTTTAATCTCATGATTTTTCGCCAAACAATTCCATTATATTTTTAGTTATTTCAGATTCAAGATGTTCAGCTTCTTCATTTAGCAATTTAAGCGTTTCAATTTTTTCAATCATATTATTTTTGAACTCTTCTTTGGTTAGTCCATCATCCTCGATTACAACTCCTACATATCTTGCTGCATTTAATGACCATTCATGATCTTTAATGCCATCCTCACCATCAATATTAACAACTTTACATAACCCTATAACATCTTGATAGACACCATTTGGAAATCTTTCTTTCAACCAGTCAATTTGTGATTGCCAATATTCATTGTTTTCGTTTGTTTCTAATTTTTTTGTGTATTCATCAATTAAATCAACTAGCGCTTTAGTATCACCATCATATAACTTTGTAATAATGCTTAGATTTTTTATTTGTTCTTCGTTCAATTTTCTTCTTGCTCGATCAACTTGAGTGAATATGCTTCTAGCATCAATAAATAATATTTCATCTTTATTATGCTTAGTTTCTTTCTGCTTATCAAAAAACCATAATGTAGCCGGAAGTGTAACAGTAGAGAATAAATTGGAAGACAGTGTTACCATTTGTTTAATTATGCCTTTTTTTATCATTGATTTTCTAATATCTAATTCTGAACCTCCTGCATCTGAAGCGGAATTGGCCATAACTAGAGCAGCTTTACCATTGTTATTCAACGCTGTAGCAAAATAGCTAATCCATAGATAGTTTGCGTTTGGGACCGTTTCTTTTTTATCCCCATCTTTTTTAGCGGATTTTGATTTTCTTGCGGGAATTCCGTACTCATTAAAACGTGCTTGATCCTTGACTCTTTCTAAAATAACTTCATCAACGTTAAAAGGAGGATTTGCCATTACGTAGTCAAACCTACCGTATGCGTCATATGGGTCTGAATAAAATGAGTTTGCTTCATTAATTTCACCTCTAACATTATTTAACAGCAAATTCATCTTAGCGAGCTTTACAGTATCAGGCTCTTTCTCAACACCGTAACATCTAAATTTCATCATATCGGATTCTGTAGCATTATGATCGTGCATATATCTTGCTGCCTGTACAAACATTCCTCCTGATCCACAAGCAGGATCTAGAAATTGCTTTTCTCCTGGCTCTGGATTTAAAACATCAACCATATACCTAACAACTGTAGCTGGGGTATAGAACGTTCCTCCATCTTTACCTTCACTTAACGCAAAGTTTCCTAAGAAGAATTCATATATTTCTCCAAATAGGTCAATTGAAATATCTTCAGGTATATCTTTAAATATTCTTACAATTCTTGATAATAATTCTGGTTCTTCTTCGGGAACTAAAAAGCCGTATACCTCTTTTGGTAATACTCCATCCATAGCTGGGTTCTCAGTTTCAATTGCTTCCATTGCTTTTTTTACTAAATTTGCTTTTTCTGCAGTATCCGGTGCATTATTAATGTTGTCAAAATAAGCAACCTCCGGAAGATAAAATCCAACTTTTTCAATTGAAATTTGTTTTATTGATCGCTCAGCGCGAGTGCCTTTTCGTTTATTATATTCCTCTATAATTTCGTTTTTATGTTGTTTATACTTTATGTCTGCATATCTCAAAAAAATCAATCCTAAAATGGGTTGCCCATATTTGTTAGCTGCTAGATGTGCACCTTGTCTCAAAATATCAGCTGAATGCCATAAATTATCCTTTAATTCTTTTAATTCAATATCTGTCATTATAATCCTCCTCAAATTTAAGATTGTTTATTTTAAATAATTCAACAAGTTTTCTTTTTATTTTAATAGTTGGCTCGAATTTTCCTGTTTCCCATCGATTAACAGTTACAATAGAAACACCTAAAAGATCAGCCAATTCTTGCTGTGTTAATAGTAAAACTTCTCTTAACTTTTTAATTTTCTGAGCGTAAGTCATTAATTTCACTCCTGTTAACATATTATTAACACTATTTTATCATGTTTTATAAAATTTTTGAATAGTCTTATAATAATATATATAAATCTTTATTTTTTTATCAAAGCATTTAATAGAATCCACCAATTTCCACCATGAAGTGATTTCAACATGTCATTTAAATATTAAAAAGTAATCGTTAAATTGTAGGGTAATCGTTAAATTGTAATAGCTGAAAATTAAAAAAACCTAAAAGTTGATGCTTTTAAGGTCTTGGTCTGGTCGGTTAAGTTATAAGTGGAAATGGAATAAAGGGTTATATTCCCTATCTTCAAAATAAAAAAAGTTTGACACAAATTGTATCAAACAAATTTCTAATTTGGAGCAGGTGACGAGAATCGAACTCGCATATTCAGCTTGGAAGGCTGATGTTCTACCATTGAACTACACCTGCATGGTCGGGAAAACAGGATTTGAACCCGCGGCATCTTGGTCCCAAACCAAGCG
>Ga0265295_1004266_pt1 | contig 19419 bp, 18 predicted proteins | sample Munlansysbiofilm_FD_192503 | JGI IMG/M metagenome (GOLD analysis project Ga0265295, IMG submission 192503) | Leachate microbial communities from a municipal landfill in Southern Ontario, Canada - Methane capture system biofilm | ecosystem: Engineered > Solid waste > Landfill > Unclassified ... | reverse complement strand
GAAAATAAAAAAATGGAAAATAAAAAAATGGAAAATAGAAAAATGGAAAATAGAAAAATGGAAAATAGAAAAATAAAAAAAGAGGTGAAGAACCCCACCGTCTGAAAGAAAGCCTCAAGCGGGATTTGAACCCGCGACCTCTTCCTTACCAAGGAAGTGCTATACCTCTAAGCCATTGAGGCGCTTTTATTGATACGTTCGTTTTTAAGTCCGTTTCAAGACATAAATTAAGTGACAGGCTTGTTCTTTTTTAAGTTTAAAAAACAGAAATCAAGCAGACTCCAAAAGGAATACCTCTCTTATTAACCTTTTGGTATCGTATCGGCGGAGTCTTCTCGAATTTCGTTTGATTTTTTAAGGGTTTTAATTTTTCACTTTGATTTTCATTTCACCCTCAACGCGTTCAAATTTCAAAGAATTTTTTTATTTTGCTTAATCGCCGCCGACTTCTTTTTTCGCGTTTTTCACGCGGTCTTTGGAGGAGTAGCCGGTTCCCTTGTCCAAAAATACTCGAAAACGTTTGTTCGTGTCTAAAATCACTTCGTCCGAGATTCCCGAGTTATCCGAAACCGTATCGACGCACAACTTTTTGTTGTCAATCCAAACCGTAATCTCTTTTAAAACGCCGTAAGAAGTTTTCAATTTGCCGTCTTCTTCTTGAATTTCCGTCTCAAAACACTCCGACAACAAGTTTCTTATTCTTTCAATATCGGGGGTCGACCCTCTTTTTAATTTATACGCTTGCATATTTTCACCATTCTCATTTTATATCAAACATCAAGGGGTTACATCAAGGAGTTCATACTTTTTGAATCTTTTCATATTGATTTCCTTTTTTTTCTTTTCAATTAAGAAACCCGTGATTAAATATTTTTGTCAATCTCAAACGACACCGCCGGTTTTAATTTTGAAGAAATTTAAAAAATAAAACATGGGATATCGGATGAGTTTTTAAAACAGAATAATGATATCTCTCGATAACTTTTTTAAAACGGCACGCCGTTTTTGTTGTTTAGGCATGCGCTTTTGTTGACTCGCCGCCGTTTTGTTTCATTTTCATATCCATGCCGGCATTTGTGATTTTTTCGGCGGTTTTTGATTTTTCATTTATGATTTGTGAGCGGTATGAAGTGCAATGGTTTATAATATGAGAAAACGTATTTATGAATCTAATCTGTTTTAAATTATTTCAAATTATTTTTATTTATTTAATTATCATTTCAGCGGAATCATTATGACAAAAGTATTATCCCTTTACGATTTAATCAATCGGAAACGTTTTGAACTGGCCGAACTTTCCGGAGAAAACGCGGAACAAGAACTCCTTTACGACTTGGTTGTCCCGATGGGCGTTCCCATGTCCATTATCATAGATATGGTTGAAACGTTCGAGTTGGAAATCGTTGACCGTTTAATCTCCATTAAAGAGCCCGAAGTCGCTCAAACGCCGGTCATTGCGCTTCGCGGACCCCTGGAAAGCGTTTTGGAAGCGGAAAAATTCATGAAGCGCGAAATGAAGATTTGGCTTGAAGGATAATTTTTTATAATTCTATTTTGTATGAGCGACCGTTCAGCCTTTATAATGAATAGAACTCAAATCGGCGGATTGCCGATGAGGATGTCGTTTTTAACCGTTTTTAAAAAAGAATCTATAAAATTAATTTATAGATTAGCCGGCCGTTTCGTTTCCGGTCTGATTTTTTTCAATCGTTGCGTTGTCTTCCGGGACGTAAATGACGCGCCCGTCTTCTAATTGATACGCGGTTCCGAGAACTTCTCCGATACCGCCTCCGATTTGTTCTTCCGCGTTAATTTCCAGAATCTCAATGCCGTCTTCCGTTTTTTGGATAATTTGCATATTTTCTTTTCCCGGATTTTTAACAATTGTGACATCATCGCTTGTTAACATTTCCGTTAAACCGACGGACATGTATATGGCCACAATCAAAGCGACGGAAAAGACCATCGCGACGTCAAAAACGTTGCCGACGCTGTTCATCGGGTTGTCGATATCTCCTTTTGAGAAGATGGAGCCTCTGTTGGCTTTTCTTGTTTTTCGGCTCATTCTTCCGACTCCAGGGCGTCAATAATATAGTCGATGTCAATCATATCCTGCCAATACCAACGGTTTCGAATGGTTGTCAAGCCGAACGCGATTCCCGCCGAGAATAAACCCACAACGGTCGTAGCAAACGCAATCACAAGGTTTGTCGCAAGTTCGTCGATGTTGCCTTCCGTCAATCCGATCAACGCGGGGCTGAGCGGAATCAACGTTCCCATCAAACCAAGCATCGGCGCGACGGTTGTGATAATTCTGGTTCGCTCCGTTATTTTAATCATTCGAACTTCAAAGTCGTCCGCGATTTTTTCAACGTGCTTGATGTCTCCTTCTTCAACGGAGGCGGCGGCTTCTTTTGAAAAAGCGGAGACGATTTGAGTTTGTTTTCCATCCATTCCTCTTAATACGGAGGCCGCTTCTGAGTATTTGTTCGCGGAGTTCGTTTTCATAATTTTTTCGATTTCACGCGTTTCTTTTTCGAGCAATTTCACGTTTCGATTTCGGCGCGTGTATTCCGTAATGAATTCTCCCATTAAAACCAAAGATAAAATCACGAAAATAATTAATAAAATCATCACCGGATACAAAAGAGAATTTGAAAAGATGTATGTGACATACGATAAGGTTGATCCGAAGTCTGATAAGAATGCTATTTCTGCCATATTTTTCCCATATTCCTAAACTTATTTTATACTTTTTTTGTTTTTTCCGTCGTTTTTGTTAAAATGATGCCCATAATTATAATCAGCGCCGCTCCCAATAAGACGCCCAATTCCGCGTTTCCGAGAGATACAGCGGCGGTTGTCGCTTTTGTCGCACTTGCCGCAATATATGCCGGAATCATCATCGCGGCAATCAAATAGAACAATCCGATAAACACCATAATCGCACCGAGCGTGTCCGGCGTTCCTTCAAAATTAATGTGAAGCGTTTTTGCAACTTTGTTTAAATTTTTCATCACAAAAGTCGTGGTCAATATGGAGATGACGAAAACGACACCCACAATCGCTCCGATTAATACCCCGTGCAAGTCAACAACGGTGGCCAACGCGACGCAAGATACGAGAAGCGCCGCCATACAAACCGGGCACGGAAGAACCATGATTAAAAAAGTTTTGTTCGATACATCGCAGCCGGCATGCCATTTCTTCATCGTGACAATGCCGCCGCCCAATAAAAATAATGCAAGCGTAATATGAATCACGGCGGCCAACGGCGAACCCATAAATGAGGTCGCGTCAAAAGCGTCCATGAAATATCCGGCAACAAGCGAAATCGAGAAATACAACACACATAACGCAAAAACAGATTTCCATCCCGTTTTTGAAAATCCGCATCCTATTCCTGTTTTCAAACCGAATATAAAAACACTTGACAAAATTCCTATGACTATAAGAGCTGTCATTGATTCCATAACTCAGTCATTAAGTGAGTGAATCTATATGAATATTCGTTTATCAATTACATATTTAATCTATTTAGACAACGATATGTTTTTATTTAAGTGAATTTTCAAATCCCCGTAATCCCTTCTTTTTCAAAATCAAAAACGATTTCCGTCTCCGAATCTTTTTCAATGATTAATTTTCTCTCCGCCGTCATTTTTCCGCAAACCGCGGCGTCCAATCCTCTTTTTCTTAAAACTCTCAGGCACTTTTTTGTTTTTTCTTCCGTCGCCGTAAAAACGAATCCGGTTCCGGGGTGCATTAAAACCCATTTCTCAAGAGGGATTTCGGGATTTTGGGGAATGACGATGTCGTCTAAACGAATATGCGCGCCGACGCGGCTTGTTTCGCAAAGCATTCCGAGCGTTCCGAGGATTCCGGGATTGCTGATGTCTTTTCCGGCCGTGACCAGTCGTTTTTTTCCGAGGATTCTGGGCGCTTTATACATTTTTCGAACGGTTTTCGGGGTTTTAAAAGAGAGAGATTCAAAACTGTAAGGGGAATTTGGTCCGGTTTTGCCGTCCAAATCGATTGCATAAATCACGTTGTCTCCCGGTTTTGCCGTGTCGCTTCGAATGATTTGATTTTTTTTGGCGATTCCGATAATCGCAACCGATAGAGACTTTTCCCCTTCGGGGTGCGTGTGCCCGCCGACGACGGGGACGCCGAACTTCTTCATGCCTTCCGCCATTCCCGAAAAAATCTCGTGAAACGTTTCGGGGTCGGCCGATGAAACCACGTCCACCATCGCAAGCGGCTTTCCGCCCATCGCGACAATATCGTTGACGTTGACCAAGACGGAGGTAAAACCGGCCCACCACGGGCTTTTTTCAACCAAGCGCCCCCAAACGCCGTCGGCGGAAAATAAAATGACGTCGCCGTTTCCGATGTCAATCGCCGCCGCGTCGTCTCCAAAATCCGCGACCACGCCGCCGTAAACGCCGGCCGTCTTTTTAAAAATCTCGGACGCCGACGCGATCGGTTTTTTTCGGGCGGTGCCGTCAAAGGTTTTAACGGCGTTTGCGATGTCCTTTAAATTCGTGTTTGTCAAGAGCTTTCCTTCTTCACGGTTTACTGTCGATATTTACCGTTTTTAACTTTTTCCCGCCTTCTTTTTTCTCCGTCGATAAATCTTTTCCGAGCAGTCCATAAGCGTCCGAGCGGCATTGGCGGCAGTGGCGCATTTGCTTGACGTACGGGGCGCACGCGTCTTGAATCGCTTTTCTCTCCGACTCGGTCGGCGGCACGATGTCTTTAAACGCGGCTTGATTGATGAGCGGCATGACGTTCATGATGTAGACGCCCATTTCATTCATTTTTTTCGCGATGTCGACGATGTGTTTGTCGTTGATTCCGGGAATCAAAACGGTGTTGATTTTAAGGGTCATGCCTTTTTCAATCGCTTTTTGAATCCCTTCCAATTGGTTTTGAATTAAAATTTCGGCGGCTTCTCTGCCTTCGTATTTTTTCCCGCCGTAATAAATCATGCTGATGATTTGTTTTTGAATGTCGGGGTCAATCGCGTTTACCGTGACCGTGAGCGTTTCAACGTCGGATTCGGCCAACTCGTCGATTCGGTCCGGGAGAAGCAATCCGTTGGTGCTGAGGCAAAGCGTGATTTTGGGGAATTTTTCTCGAATCAATCGAAACGTTTCAAAGGTTTCGTCGTTGTCCAACGGGTCGCCGGGGCCCGCGATGCCGACCACGCTGATGTACGGATTCTCCTCTAAAATCCGAACGGTCCGGTCTAAGGCGTTTTTCGGGTCCAAAACCTCGCTGGTGACGCCGGGGCGGCTCTCATTCACGCAATCATATTGACGGTCGCAATAATTGCATTGGATGTTGCAAGACGGGGCCACCGCCAAATGCAGTCGCCCGAATTTATGCTGCGCTTCGGGGGAATAGCACGGGTGCTCCGCGATTTTTCTCTTCATGTCCTCATTCATACACTCTTTCAAACTTGTCACTCCGTTTTTGTGTTGTTTTTTTATTTCTATCCTTAGATTAATTGTTTGCCGATTTCTCTTGCTTCTTCTAAAACACTCTCGTCTTTTAAAAGCTCTTCCGTGTTATGGACGCTTACGGCGGTTACGGCGCCTTTGGAAATGTAGCCGTACCCTTTAAAAATATACTCGATGCGCTCTCTTGTTTTGGAATAGTGATCCGGCATCGGCGCGCCTTGCGTTATGAGAACGGCCATTTTTTTGCCGGGCGGAACCAAAGAGTTTTTGTCGGCGTCTTTTAGCGCGAAACAGCGGTCGATGAACGTTTTTAATTGCCCGGTCATTTCCCCCATGTAAATCGGGGTTCCGATGACGACGGCATCGGCCGCTTTCATGTCTTCGTATAAAATAAACATGTCGTCCTTTTGAACGCAAGAGCCGGTTTTTCGGCACTGCTCACACCCGCGGCAAAAGCCGATGTTCATTTTCGCCAGATTGTAAATTTTCGTTTGAGCGCCTTTTTGCGCGGCTTCGTTCATCATTTCTTGCATTAGGCGCTTTGTGCTTCCGTCTTCGCGCGCGCTTCCTAAAATTCCGATGACTCTCATTTTTCCCTCTCTCTTTTTGGGCTTTGTTTTCTTTTCAAGGAGCTTTACATTTTTAAAGTTTCTTTGTTTTTTTCCCAAGATTTATATTCCTGCTTTATCTTCATCCTTTACTATTAAAAACGAACCATAGGGGAGTATCATTTTTGACAATTCAATTTCTTTTTAATCCGGACCTTCCGATTATTAAGGAGGGGTGGAAAGGAAATCCGATGAAAAGAGGCTCTTTTTTAAACGAGGCGCCCTCAAAAATCAGTTTGATGACATTCGTTCGATCTCGTTTTCATAATCCGCAAAAAATCGAAAGAAAAAACGACCCGTACAAAACGGGGTTTTGCCCAAACGACGCGTTTATCCGTTCCGAAGAGGACATGATTGTTTGGCTCGGCCACGCTTCTTTTTTTATTCGTTTGGGCGGGGTTACGTTTTTGACCGACCCGTCTTATTACAGTTTTCCGGCGCGAAACCGTTTGGTTCCGATTCCGTGCGACGTCGATTTGTTTAAGTTTGTCGATTACGTTTTAATTTCTCACATGCATCATGACCACGCGGATACGCGCTCTCTTTTTAAAATTTTCAAAGGGAATAAAAAAACGAAAGCGTTGATTCCTTTAAAAAGCGGGGGGTACGTCAAGCATTTTACAAAAAATTATCAGGAGGCCGGATGGTATCAGAAGTATGATACGGGCGCAGATGTCGAGGTTTATTTCCTTCCGAGTTTTCATTGGTCTCGAATGCATTTTTTTGACAGCAACAATTCCCTTTGGGGGAGTTTTATGATTCGCGGAAACGGAAAAACCGTTTATTTTGGGGGGGACACGGCGTGGGGAAGTCATTTTAAAGAGATATCGGATTTGTTTCCGTCTGCGGATTACGCGCTTTTGCCGATTGGGGCTTACACCCCGCGTTCGGTGGCCGAGTTCGCGCATATTTCTCCGGAGGAAGCCGTTTTGGCCGCGGAGGTTTTGGGGGCGAAAAACTTCATTCCGATGCATTACGGCACGTATCCGCTCGGGCAGGAGCCGATTGGAGAGCCGTATCGCAAAATTTGCTCTTTGAACGATTCCGGTCAAATTCCGTCGCATTTGATTTGTCCGGATGTCGGGGAAATCGTTTGGATGCTTTAATTCTTTTGGACAAATTCTTTTTCCGATAGTTTTATATGCTTTTTGCCGTCATTTTAAAACGGTGTTTTATACCGTCTTTTTCTATTTTAATTCATAAAACCCCAGGGAAATTTGAATGGATACAAATAAAAAACAGATTCCTCAAACGCTTCAATACGTTTTTTCGGATATGGATAATACTCTTTTTGATTTCGTTCACGCGAAAGTCGAAGCGTGCAGCGCAGTCGTTGAGCGAATCGGTACGGGAAATCCTTTGGAAATGCTTTCTTATTTTCTTCGCGGCATTTACGGGTTTGAAAATTTGGAAAACATTGAAGATTATTTGAGGGAGAAATACGTTTTTTCGGATTCCTTATTCGATGAGTGCTGCGGTATTTACGAAGAGGTGAAAGTGGAAAACGTCACGCTTTATGACGGCGTCAGAGAAACCATTCAAAAAGTGAAGGACATGGGGTGCTCTTTTATTATTATTACGGACGCGGATTCCGAAAACGCGTTTCGCCGCATGAAGCGGGTGAAGTTGGACCGGCTGGTGGACGACGTGATTGCGTATGACATGTCCGGCATTAAAAAACCCAATCTCGGGGCTTTTGAATTCGCTTTGAACCGCTCCAAGGCCGACGCGTCTTCGTCGATGTATGTCGGAGACAGTTTGCGCCGGGATGTGGCGCCGGCTAAAAAGATGGGTATGGTTGCCGCGTACGCCGCGTACGGCGACCGAAACGATCATGACCGCGATTTTTATTTTGAGCCGGATTATAAGTTAAATCATATTTCCGAAATCATTGACATTATTCAGGGGAAAAAAGAGAGGGCGGATTCTTGAGTTTGTCCGTCGGGGCGAAGCGGTTCGTTTTTTTTATTCTCGGCTTCGATTTCCAATAATCTTTTTTTCAATATAATGAACGCTTTTTTATCGTTTTTGCGCCCGCAGCGCTGAATGAGCGTTTGGCGGCGGCGGATTTCATCGATGTACATCGGGTCTCGGGCGAGTTCGTATCTCGTCAGGTGAACGCAGACTTCGATGACGGAGTGAAAGCCGCGGTTGATGAGGATTCCGGCGCCGCGTTTTTTTAGGGGGATAAATTTTACGGGTTTGATGTGAACGATCATGGAGTCGGCGGCGTCCAGTCGTTTGACGCATTTAAAGACGGTTGCGGCGTTCGCGTTTTTTAATATCGGGATTGAAATCGTTTTGTTTTTTCGGGTGATTTTTATGAAGCGGAAGTCGTCGTTTTTTAAATCGTAAAACGCGGACGTCGCGTACAATACGGCGTCATCCGTCATGTTCGCCGCGAAGTAGTTTTTTTGGGTTAAGTTTTCGTACGTTTTTGAGCCTTTAAAGAGGTGCAAAAACATTTTGTCGTTTTTCCAGGTGATTCCGATGGGGGCGGCGTTCGCTTTTCTTTTGTCTTTGGGGGAGTTTTTCGTCGTCAGGAGGAGTTCGGAAATCCCTTCCGATATTCCGAATCGGGAGAGTTTTTTTAAATTTTTGGGGGTTTCTTTCATTTTTTCTCTCCTTTCTTAAATTTCCATTCCTTCCAAAAGCGCGATAAATATGCCGGCTGCGGCGATGTCTGCTAAGGAGCCGGGGTTGAGTTTTCGTTTTTGAAGCGTTTGGTCCCACTTGCGGATTTTTTTCATGTGTTTTTTCAAATTCTTCGTTCGTTTGATTTGATTCCATATGTCGGCGGCTTCTTTTTGAACGGTTGCCGCGGTTTTTTCATTTCTTTTGGTTGAGATGAAGGTGTCGGGGTATTGGGCCATGAATTCGATGAAGGTGTAGACGACGGCGCTGTTGAGTGAGCTTTGAAAACGTTTTTGGGGGTTTTTGTCAAATTCTTTTTTGCGGGCTTTTAATTTTTTCGCGAATCGGGCGGTTTTTTTAAAATCGTTTGTCCATTCCGTCGCAATCATGTCTCGGGAGGCGCCCATGGCCATTATGTCAAAAAGAGGGGTTTCTTTGAGCTTGATATTCTCAACGGAGGCGGGGTCGGAGAGGTCAAACGGGCGGACGTTGTCGTTTTTTTCAATTTTTTGAAGCGGGATTTCCAAAAGCCGATACGCTTCGTAAAATCCGACGGCGTCTTTAAAGGTGGTTTGCCTGCAAATTTCGGAGGCTTTTTGGAGAATGTCTTTTCTCTTGTTTTTGTTTTTGCCGGGCTCTTGGAGGGCGGCTGCGGCGTAGGAGAGGGGGAGCAACAGCAAAAACGTTCCGAAGTGGGTGTTGCCGCCGTTTTGTATCGTTTTGCTTTTTAAAACGGCTTGGTAAAACAAGTCTCCGAATTTAAAGGGCTCTTCTTCTTTCGCGGTTTTGACGTTTTCTTGAAACACTTCTTTTGCGGAAACGGCGGAGGCTAAGAAGTGCTCATATCGGGTGTTTTTAAAATCTTTGGTCCGGTGGACGTTTCCGGGTTTGGGGTACGCCGAGACTTCCAAAATCATGGCAAGGGTCGCGGCGTCTGAGATGTCGTACGGTTTCATGTCGGAAGCTTCCGGTTTATTTCATCGCCGCGGTTTTCTTTTCTTCAATGGCCGTTTGAATCTTTTCGGCCAGCTCATGTTTCATTCTCATGTACTCGTCTTGCGTGATGCCGTGGCGGCTGAGGGATTCTTCTCGGTAGTAGCAGGGTTTTGTTCCTTTGCAGCACCAAACGAAGCTGCCGAAGCACGTTTCTTTTCCGCCTTCAAGGGGGGTTCCTTTGGCGGCGTCTTGTTTGATTTTTATGAATTCTTCGGGCGTGAATCCGACGCTTTCGATTTTTCTTAAAAGGGCGCAATGTTTTACGGGGGGGCAGCAAAACGCCAGTCCGCGGTTGTCTCCTTGTTTGCAGACGTGTTTGGGGGCGTTGTACCATCCGGTTTCTTTTTGATATTTCGTGATTTCTTCGGCCAAATGCGGGAGGAATCGGGGGTCGTCCGCGGCGGCGCGCGCGACGGAGACGAGGTCGGCGCCGCTTGAGTAAAAGTTAAGGGCGGCGTCAAAGTCATCGACGGAGTTGTTGGCGATGAGCAGTTTTTTCGTGGCGTTTCGAATCATTGAAATCGCTTCGGGGTCGGATCCTTTTCCTTCAATCATCGCGTCGGCGTGAAGGATGTCCGCGCCGGCGGCGTCAAAGAATTCGGCGGCGGTTTTGGGGTCAACGACGCTTGTTCGGAATTTGACGGAAAGCGTCACGTTCGTTTCTTTGATTTTTTGAATCGTTTCCGCCAATTTTTCGGGCTCTTTTAAGAGGGATTGTCCCATTCCTTTTTCGGTAAATTCCGGCTGGCGGCAGTGGACGTCTAATTCCAAAATCGCGTTTTCTTGTCGAATTCGCTTCGCCGCTTTTATGAGCGGCTCAAGGGTTGCGGATCGGACGCTGACGGCAACGACGGTGTCGGGCATTTCTTTTTTGAGGGTTTGAATCTCTTTTTGGATGTGATTTAATATCTCTTCCGTTTCTTCGCCCGCGTCGAACTCGGTTCTGCCGCGCGCGGCCGCTTCTTTTCCGGCCTTTACGGACTCGGGGTCTAAGTTGTACGCGCCGATTACGGCCAGTCCGGCGTTTTTCGCGTGAGACGCCGCGAACCGGCTGTCGGTGATTCCGGCCATCGCCGATAAGGCAATCGGGTTTTTAATGCTTATTCCGTTCGTTTTTAATTGAAATATATTTTCCATCTTGACTCCTCTTTCACTTTGTCTGAATGAGAAGTAACGGGTCTCTCCTTAATAAATTCTTTTTTTATTTTCTATTTTTATTTTGTTATTTTCCATTTCATATTTTAAGACGGTCCCGCTGACGCTTTTCATCTCGTTTCTCCTCTCCCGGATTTTTATATCTTTCGCGCCGTCCGGATTTTTACATTCCTCTTCGTTCGGATTATTATATACTTCCGGGTCGGCTCGATTTTTTGTTTCTTCTTCCTCTTCTCTTTTTTCTTCTTCTTCCTTCTCCTCTTCATTTTTGAAACGGTATTTCCATATTCGTATTTCCCGTTCTATTTTTCCGTTCCTCTCTTTCATTTTAAATTGAAAGTGATGGTCGGAGAGGTGGGCGAGCCGTTTTTCCATTCTTTTGGGAATCGTTTTTTGATGAAGGCATCCGATTACAACGCATCGGGCGCCTTCTTGTTTTTGGGGGTTTGATTTTTCGCTTTTCATGTTTTTGATTAAATTCACGAAAAGGGAATACTCAAGGGGCGGGGCGGCTTTTTTGCCGCTTCCGTTCGTTTGAAACAATTCGCCGAGGCTTTCTATGAGTATTATTTTTTGAATTTCGTTTTGTTCGTTCTCGGCTTCTCGCTCTTTCGTTTTTTGATTTTTGACTTCTTTTTTTTCAAACAGTCGGCTCCATCGTTTCGCTTTTTCAAAAACGTCTTCTTTGAAATCCGTTTTTAATATTTCCCACTCCGGTTCTTCGCCGTTCTCATTTTTTTCTTTTCTCTCTTTTTTTCCGGAACTCCCATTCGATTTTTTAATTTCCGTCAAAAAAGCCGACATCCCTTCGTCGTCGTTTCCCGTTACCAGGAAAAATGTGCCGCTCTCGATTTCGCTCCCTGTCAAGCGGTCGATTTCCGGGAGGCCTGTCGTGAAATTCGAAGTCATTTTTATTTCACACTTCCTCAAAACCCTTCTTTGGTTGATATGCTTTCTTTTTTTTCGGGAATCGAAAATTATATATACGTTTCATCCCGCTTTTTATTTATGTCTCAACCTTCGCTCTCTTCCTCTTCTCTTCTCTCTTCTTTAAAATTCGTCGACGGCTTAATCCCCGTCATCGTTCAGGAATACCAAACCAAAGATGTTTTGATGTTCGCTTACATGAATTCCGAAGCGCTTCAATTAACGCTTGATACGAACATCGCGCACTACTGGAGCCGAAGCCGGCAATCGTTATGGAAAAAAGGGGAAACTTCCGGACACTTTCAAAAAGTTGAAAAAATTTTAACGGACTGCGACACCGACGTTCTTTTGCTTTTCGTCACCCAAACCGGGGGCGCCTGCCACGTGGGATACAAGTCTTGTTTTTACCGGACGCTGGACGGAGAGATTATCGCTTCCAAAGTTTTTGAGAGCGAAGAGATCTATTAATTTTTTTTTATATAACGTAAACTTTATATCTCTCTATTGTTATTTCTTTCATTAAGTTTGTCAATTGTTTTTGACAACGACAGTTTTTACTTTCTAAACAATTTTATAATCGATTTCGCATTAATTATGCCAATATATGAAATATATGAGTCTTCATAAATTTGATGAGGTTTGTTTATGTCAGGTTTTATTGAATCCCTTAAGGCCTGAGCTTAGCCGCTAAACTTGCAATCGTCGCGGTCATCGCGATTGTCGCAATCGGCGGTATCTATCTCGCCCTTAATTTAAATGATGGCGGAGACCCTTCGTCTCCGGGTTCCGGCACCGTCCCCCCGTCCGGTACGGGTGACGCGGGCAACGATACAAGCAGCGGCGACGGCGACGACGATGGCGTCGGCGACGAGGAAGAAGAGGAAGAGGAAAAACCGACTTCTTCGGGCAATGTCAGGAGAAGCGGCGGCAGCTCTAAAACGAAATACTTGGTTTCGTTTAATACGGAAATGAGCGGCGGCTCGTCCGCGTCCGCGGCGCCTTCCGGCGGCACATATCAAAGCGGTTGGACCGTTGTCAGACCGACCATCGACCCGACAATGCCGGACGCTGATTTCGTGGACTGGTATTCTTTCACATCCGCCGAATTGGCCGATTACAACTCTTTTAAAACCGCTTACTCCGGAAAATCCCCCTGGGATTTCAACAACGAGCAGGTTTGAGAAGATACGACTCTTTACGCTGTTTTTGAATTGGCCGGTGGAGATGTCGCATTTGACACGCTCACCAGCAGCGGCACTGATAATTCTTTAACAGGTCAAACCGTTTATTACGGCGGCGACGCTCACGTTACGGACATTCCCGACGCGGCCGCAGCCGGGGTTGCCGGCACAAATTTCGTTGATTGGTATTATTCAGACACCATCACCGTTTCAGACATCGGCACCATGAGATCGCTTTTTGATCTTTCCAACAAATTAGACGGCAATTCCATTATTACGGTGGATTCAAAAATTTACGGTGTTTACAAACCCGACACGGATGTTACAATTGATAAAGGCATCAGTACTACCGGCTTTTCTACGATTGATAAAGAGAATCTTGTTTTGCTCGGAAATGATAAGTATTTGATTGACGGCACGACAACTTGGGAAGCTATTACAAGCGATTCCCCGTATGGTGTTTATACCACCGTTGATAATTCTCTTGCCGGCGTTCGCTCAGCTGTTGCGACTACAGGTCTTGCAATCGATGATGCTTTGGCAGACACACTTTACGCTGTTTACAAACCGACTGCGGATGTTACAATTAACAAACAATTGAGTAAGGGTACAAGTGCTACGGACGGTTCAATTGACGCAACTGATCTTGTTTTGTTCGGCGGTGACAAATATTTGATTTCCGCAACCGATACTCCTGTATCTCTTGCTACGGATTCTCCTGCCGGTGTTTATTCCGACTTGACGGATCTTGCAAGTGTTCGTGCAGCTCTTGGTGGTTCATCTCTTGGAAATGGCGATATTTTGGCAGACACAATCTTTGCTGTTTACCAACCGTCAACCGATGTTACAATTAACAAAAAATTGAGTCTGGGTACAAGTGCTACGGACGGTTCAATTGCCGCAAATACTCTTGTTTTGTTCGGCGGTGACAAATATTTGATTTCCGCAACCGATACTCCTGTATCTCTTGCTACGGATTCTCCTGCCGGTGTTTATTCCGACTTGACGGATCTTGCAAGTGTTCGTGCAGCTCTTGGTGGTTCATCTCTTGGAAATGGCGATATTTTGGCAGACACAATCTTTGCTGTTTACCAACCGTCAACCGATGTTACAATTAACAAAAAATTGAGTCTGGGTACAAGTGCTACGGACGGTTCAATTGCCGCAAATACTCTTGTTTTGTTCGGCGGTGACAAATATTTGATTTCCGCAACCGATACTCCTGTATCTCTTGCTACGGATTCTCCTGCCGGTGTTTATTCCGACTTGACGGATCTTGCAAGTGTTCGTACAGCTGGTACAACTCTCGGCAATGGCGATGCTTTGGCAGACACAATCTATGCTGTTTACAATCCGGCAACCGCACCATTCACAACTCTTAATATGAGTTTGGGTAAGGGAGCTGCAGACATAACATTGACAAATGCGGATTTCGTTCTTTTCGGAAGCGACACTTACATCAAAAGTCTTTCATATTTCAATGTAAATGATGAAGTGCGCACCATGCCAAGTGCTGTTTCCAACGATTTAGCCGGTCTTCGTATTGTCGCTAAGGATGGTACACTATGGGTTCCGGAAACAGAAACAGCTCCAACAGATCCGTTTGTTTATGTCATTGAAAGGCCGGCAACGGCACCTTTTGAGACCCTTTATACAGATTTGAGTTATGGAAGCGTTGATGAGACTTTAACAACAGCCGACTTCGTTTTGAACAATAGCAATACTTATCTCGCTGACCTTTCCGGAATTACAGGCGACGTTTATGTGTCCGATGAAACTGGTGCGGGTATTATAGCTATTCGCAATGTTGTTAATGGAACTCCCTGGGAACCTGTTGCAGAGCCTGTTCCAACATTATCGCCGGGTGATAGAGTTTACGTTGTCGGAAGCGGAAGTTCCACTGTTGGATTACGTGCATACGAAAGTTTGACAGCAGCCGAGTTTACTCCCGATTTTGTAGATGGTACATATGCTACTATATTGCTTGGTGGTGATGAATACCTTAAAGACAGTGCTCCTGTATTGGATCCGGATTCTGTGTCTTCATTTACCTTTGATAAGGTAGCTTGGTATGAATCTTCAAGTGCCGATTTAGCGGAATTTAATAATGTTGTAGCGGCAGGGACTGAATTTAATTTCGATGCCCCACTCAGCGCAGCTCCGACAAATCCGATCTATTTGATATTCAGTAACTCCGGTGTTGCATACTTCCAAGATTCAACAACGTAAATTTTTAAAATGAAGCATTTTGCTTCATTTTATCTTATTTTTTTTAAAATCTCTTTTTTGTTTCAAATCTTTATTATAGAACCAAATTCTATTCTCTTATTATGGTTCAATTTAAATCTCAACAAAAAAATTCTTCCGGTTCCTTCGACTCTTCCGATTCTTCCGGTTCTTCCGATTCTTTGGAATTTGAATCCGAGTTCTCTTTCAATCCCGCTCAAAAAGTTTCGGCCGATATCGTGGTCGCCGATACGAGCGCGGTCGTTTTCGGGGTGCTGTCTGAGTCGATTTCAAACGGGCGGTACGTGCCGGAAAGGAATGACGTTTTGACGGTGATTATTCCGGAAGCGGTTTTGGCGGAGTTGGAAAACCAAACCAACCAAAAAAAAGAGATTGGGGCGTTTGGGCTGCGGGAAATCTTGAAATTGAGGGGGATGGACGAAGACGGACGGCTTCACCTCACATTCGAGGGAATGCGGCCGACGCTTCACCAGATCAAAGACGCCAAACTCGGGGAAGTGGACGCGCTCATCCGGCAAACCGCGCTTGACGCCGGCGGCCTTTTCGTCACCTCCGACAAGGTGCAGGCGGCGGTCGGAAGGGCGCGGGGGCTTAGGGTGGATTACGTTCCCGCGAAAAACGCCGGCGCGGCTGACGCTTCCGAATTGTCGGTCTCGGCTTTTTTTGATGAAAAAACCATGTCGGTCCACCTCAAAGCGAATATCTTTCCGATGGCAAAGCGCGGCTCCGTCGGGGAGATGAAGTACATCCCGATTCGAAACACCGTTTGCACCGAGCCGGAATTGCGCGCCGTCAAATCCGAATTGTTCAAATTCGCGAAAAACGACTCCGAATCCTTCATCGAGGCCGAAAAAGAAGGCGCAAGCCTCCTTCAAATCCGAGACATGAGAATCGCAATCACGGAGCCCCCGTTTTCCGACGACTTTGAAATCACGATTGTCCGCCCCATCGCGTCCGTCAATTTCGAGAAATACAAAGCCAACGACATCCTCAAAGAGCGCATCTTAGAGCAGCGCGGCGTTTTAATCGCCGGAGCCCCGGGCGCCGGAAAATCCACCTTCTCCGCCGCGGTCGCCAAGTTTCTGCTTGAGAACGGCAACGTCGTTAAAACCATGGAATCCCCCCGCGACCTTCAAGTCCCCCCCGAAATCACGCAGTACGCGCCGTTGGAAGGAAAAATGGAGAACACGGCCGATTTGCTCCTCCTCGTCCGCCCCGATTACACCATCTACGACGAGGTTCGAAAAACCCAAGATTTCATGCTTTTCGCCGACATGAGGCTTGCCGGCGTCGGAATGATCGGCGTCGTCCACGCCACGCGCGCCATTGACGCCGTCCAAAGGCTTATCGGGAGAATCGAGCTCGGCGTCATCCCCCAAGTGGTGGACACCGTCATTTTCATCGACAAAGGAGAAATCTCCCAAGTCTACACCCTGGAATTCACCGTCAAAGTCCCTCACGGAATGATGGAAGCAGACCTCGCAAGACCCGTCATCGTCGTCCGGGAGATTTCTTCCAACAAAACCGAATACGAAATTTACACCTACGGCGAACAAGTCGTCGTCATGCCGGTCGGCGCCGGAAACGTCTCCTCCTTCACCGAAAGGAAACCGTTTTGGGAGGACTCCGAAAAACTCCTCTCCGACGAAGTCGAGCGCTACATCTCCGGTCCCTTTGAAGCCGAAATGATTTCCGACATCAACGCCGTCTTAAAAATCCGCGCCGCCGACAAAAAGAAAATCATCGGCCGCGGCGGAGAAACCATCAACCGCATCGAAGCCGACACCGGCCTTCGAATCGACGTCCGGGAAATGCCCGTCCACTACTTCCCGCGATCGGAAAAATACGACTACAAAAAAAGCTTCAAAGAAGACATCCGGCCGGAAAATTTCAAACGCTACGACGACGCCGCCGACGCGCACGGCAACAACCCCGATTACGTCGTTCCGATTTTTGAGAAAACCAAAAAACACTTCATCCTCCGCGTCCCCGAATTCTCCGGAAAAGACGTGGATGTTTTCATCTCCGAAACCCCCTTCTTCAGCGCGACCGTCGGCCGAAGCGGCGACATTAAGCTCCGCTTGGATTCCGAATTGGTGGAGCGCATCAAAACCGGATTTCGAAACGGAGAATTAATCGAAGCGCGCTTGTCACGACAACCGGAATGATTTTTCATTCCTTTATTTTTTGTTTTTTAATTTTTGTTTTTATTTTTTTGTTTTTTTATTTCATTTTGTTTTTCACAAAACGCATCCCTTATTCTCCGGTTTAGATATACCCCTATTTATTTTTCGCAACATATAAATACATTCGACGCTATTGAAAATGTTTGGAGGTCATTTCAAACGCGTTCGTTTTTGAAAAAGCTTTTTTATGACAAAAAGCCGTTTTCTTCTCGAATCACACCGCCGAAGTACAGAGGAATCTGCTTTTCGCCGTCTTAGGTATCGTCGGGTCCGGATGTTTGGATTCAAATCAAAACGGGACCAATGATTCAAACAAAAGCGCGACCAACGCGACAACCAACACGACGACCAATACGTCCAATACGTCCAACACGACGACCAATACGTCCGACAAGATAAACTACACAGCCCAAAATAATACCAACTCATCCCCCCTTCCCGACACTGTTTTCGTGAATAAGACAGAGGGCGGCGGCGGCAGCGGCAGCAGCGGCGGAAGCAAGCCCACATCTTCTCATTTCGCGGTTTTGAAAATTCCCGACCCCTCCTTGGTTTTGAAGCTTTCTTATGATCCGGGCGAAGAGGATGATTCTTCATACATTTTCATTCCGTCAAAAAACGTTCCCGGAGCCGTTCTTGAACTGAACATGCCCGACACGGTTTCGAAAGTGGAAATTATTAACGATACGGACGCATTTGACCCGAACAGCATAACGAAAAACGGTAAAACCGTTACGATCGGCTTTCTAAATCCTCCTGTAATCCTTGAAAGTGGTCCGGAATTGCACATCACGGCGGGCGGAGTTAAATACAAAGTCGGCTTTCTCAACGGCGCTTATTTCTTAGCGGACGTGGGCGCTCAAGGCTCCATGCAGGTGGATACTCCTACTTCTCCCGAAGTGCCGCGCACCGTAACGGGGAGCGAAACGTTTAACTGGACTGCCGGGGACACAGCTTTTTCATTTAATCCCCAACCCGGTTATGTACGCTCAGATTTCGTTTTAAAGAAATTAAACGAAAATCCCGTCGCTGTGACGCAAGAGGATTACAAGTATCTTTTTGATTCGGAGAATCAAATTTATAATATTTCAGTCTCCTTTGAACAAAAAGCCACGGCAACCGTCGAAGGCCTTGAAGGAAATTGGTATTTGGATCAAAATATGATTGAAGAGCATGAAGTCTTCATGTATATCCCCGCATCCGAGTTTGCGGACAAAAAAATCTTCTTGGATTTAAAAACAGGTTTAAACACGTCTTCCATAGAAAACGAAGATGCCGTTTCAAATATTGCTCTTAACGGAACCGTCGCCGAAATTACGATGGGTCCGAATCCCGATTTATTTGACCTCCAAAAGGGCGGAGTCAATCCGACGGAGAAGACATTAACGGTTACGGCGACCAACGGGGATGTCTACACTGTTTATCTTTTAAAATCCGCGAAAGTGACTTTTGACTTCGGCGCGGAAACGGTCAATGTGACTTACAAAGGAGAAATTGTTCCGGTGACGGACAGCTTGTCCGCCGTAATGGACCTCGGTGACATTATCTTTGACTCGGAGTACATTCAAGTCCGTGTCAGCGGTGGAATCTGGGCATCTGTCGGACTCGGCGGTACATTTGAATTAGAAGATAAAACATACGTTTTTAAAATCATGGCCACGCCTTTGTAAAAAAATGGTTTTTACCGTTTTTTTATTTTTTTATTTTTTAATCAATGAATCAATCTCGGCAAACATTTCGTGCAAATCAATAAGTCTTCTCCGTCTTTTTTCACCGGCATCAAATAACGCTCATCATCTCCTTTTTTGCACATAAAGCAAACGGTTTTGCTGGGCGCCGCGTTTTTCGCACGTCTTTCATTTTCGGCTTCCGCCTGTTTCTTCTTTTGAAGCCTGGCTTTTTCTTCGTTGAATTCCAGCGCCTCTCTTTTTTCAATGGTCAGCGCGCCCGTCGGGCAAATCGAAAGACAGGCGCCCAGCCCGTCGCACAAATCATCCGAAATGACTTTCGCTTTTCCGTT
>Ga0265295_1004264_pt1 | contig 19427 bp, 30 predicted proteins | sample Munlansysbiofilm_FD_192503 | JGI IMG/M metagenome (GOLD analysis project Ga0265295, IMG submission 192503) | Leachate microbial communities from a municipal landfill in Southern Ontario, Canada - Methane capture system biofilm | ecosystem: Engineered > Solid waste > Landfill > Unclassified ... | reverse complement strand
TTTGGGGGATTTTTTATTTCTCTGAATCCGCCACCGCTTTATCAACCTGGGCCTTTAATTCCTGATACGTTTCATGCTTTGGCGGGAATCCGTCGATTAATTTTTTCATCAGCTTAATTTGTTCATACTTGGTGGTATACCGTGCTAGGGCTTTGATTTCTTCTCTGAAATCATTCAGGTTGACCTGATCCCATAGCGCATCTAATATCGGGTTGTGCTCTGCTTTCGTCATTTTTGTTATTCTCCTAACTTCTCTTTCATCCTGTCCAGGCTTTTCTGGGCCTTGCTGGCCTGATCCTGACAGTGTGGGCAGATAAACCTGCACTGATCAATCCAAAAGTCTACATCAAAAATTAATCCGCACTCATTGCAGTGCCTGGTGTAGTATTGTTTATTATCGTCTGAGTACATGCCATCCTCCGGTTTAATAGTCGTTGATAATGATATAGATAACCCCTTCGTTGTTCTCCTTTAGTTCTAATGTATCTATCTGGTACTCTGAGCCAGTTTCGGCGTTTAATACCCGCACCTGCTTTTGCTTGTGGTCCCGAAGTGCATTGACAATATCTCCTGCTTTCATTTTTTCGCTCCTCCCCAATATCCCGGGCGCTGTCTAGCCTTCTGATCCATGGCCACAAGTTGTTTGAATTTTTCCGAACTCCCGTTATGCTCCCAGTATCCTTTTTCTACATCGTGGCCCAGTTGCCGATTGCCGGCCATTTTATCCACGTCCGTTAAGCTTAATCTTCCCATTTACTTCACCCCACTAAATCCAATGCCCACGGCGACGCACATGGCCGATATAATACCGATGGCCATTGCTGCCCCCATGTTTGCACCAGCTCCGGAGACGATCCCGCCGATCGCAATACATGCTGTCGTAAAAAGAAATGTCCCCGCCGTGACGATTCCGGCTTTTTTCATATCGATGTTCATTATTTTCCTCCTTTTATCTGTTCAAGACCGGGATGGCGATTTCTTCGGCTTCTGATCTGCTAAAGTGGTTCATGTGCGGCAGGATCGGCTGATACTTCTTAAATACCAGGTCTTTTTCCGGGTTCACGTGCTCAGCTGTTCCGCCGCATAGACACTTTATTTTATCCGGGGCCGTTTTGTGCTGCTCTGGATAGATTCGTCTGAACCGCTCATCATCTACACCCTTTTCCAACCACATGCGCCACCGCTTCCCGCAGCTCTGGCACTCAAACCATCTGGCCCCGTGGGTTTGTTTTTCTGTCACTGGCTTTACTGTTCGTGTTTTCTTCACGAAATAGCCTCCGCATCTAATTTCGGCGCAATGGCTTTTGCTCCATAGGCACTGGCCTTAATTGCCTGGTCAAATTCATAATATGTCTGTCCGCAAATGATATACTTAAATGGCCCTGGCAGTTCTGCAGGTTTCGCCTCGATGTGTCGGTTGCCTGGTTTCTTCGCCAGCAGACCTTTCTCGGTATCCTGGACGTCATAACCTTTGTTGCATAGCTTATTTTTAATAGCCGTCATCGTTACTGTCTCTTTTGGCTTATCTGTGTGCTTTTCCGCAATTTCCTTAATGGTGACGCTTTTCTTTTTGGCGGTTGATTCCTCTTCCTTTTCGATTTCTTCGGCAATCTGCTTTCTGTCTTCCTTAAAGGCCTCTTCCTTAACTTTTGCAAGCGCCACTTTGAGTTCTTTGTTTTCTTTTTTCAGCTTCTCCATGGCCATCCCATTGCCGTAGGCTTCTTTTTTCATTTCTCTGATGGCTTTTTTTGACGCCGCTCTTTCTTCGTCAATGTCGTCGCCCAGTTCAAAGATTAACGCTTCCAGATGATCGATCCGATCTTCATACTGCTTCTGCAGGAAGTCGTCCAGGCCCGTTACCACATCTTCCAGCTGCTGCCCTGGTTGGTTTTTCTTGTTTTTTTCGATCGCTTCCATAAGCAGATCGCCCAGATCAAAGAAATCGGTGTTCAGCTCTTTTAGTTTTTCATCCTGTTCTGCCACAAATTGCTGCAGCTGATACTTCTCCTGGATGATCCGGTTTGTGTTTTGCTCCAAGCTTCCCCCTATCTTCGTCTCGATCTCAAGATCAGATAGGGTGTTTTTATGTTCTGTTCTTTCGTAGATCAACTCGTTCTGCAGCAGCTCAATGTATAAATCCTTGTTAATTTCCATGTTTTACCTCCCCATTCGTTAATTATTAAATTAAGGCTCTGCCTTTGTGTTCTTCTATTAATTTGTCTAACTCAGTGTTTGTGAATATCCAACGGGTTCCAACCTTGACGCCAATTTTATGTTTTTTGCATATTTCTTCGAACAATTCCCGGGATACCCCTGGCAGATATTCGATTGCTTCCTGTTTGTTCATCTGTTTGGTTGGGGTTCTGCTTATCCGTTTTTTCAATCTCCGGCAGCAGTACCGCCATAAGAACACCCGCCATCTTTTGGATATCCTCATCCGTCATTTGAAAGTCCAATTTCATTTTTCTTCACCCCCTGGGCATTCCTCTGGCTTCTCGAATTTTAATTCTTTTTCAACGGCTAGGAGCTCCAGCCGTTGATCCAGATCCTTACAATGATTTCCGATCCGTCTTTTGCAGTTTGCGCAATTCATTTTTTTCATATAATCACCTCCTCCCTAACTGGCCTTTTTGTCCGGCAGCAGTTCTTGTTCTTCATCAGCTTCTTTTTTTACTTCTCCCCTGGCTTGTTTCAAGCTCTGGGCATATACCATTACCAAACCCATTGCCACGGGATCTTCCTGCAGCTTTTCAACATTGCTCTTTTGCCGGTCAATTTCTACTGCTTTTAATTCGTCTCTGATATTCTGATTAGTCACCTTGATCACCTCCTTGCTGTCAGAAATTTCAAACCACCTCTTTACTAATTTTCATTACATCAATTCGTGTTTTCGTTACATTCTCTTTCATTTCCCTTGTCGCTTGTTTGGCGCCGCCCTATAATGGTTACATCAGCCATGCCCGGCTGAAATTATTTGAAAGGAGAAAATGAATGGACAAAAGAAACCTTGCTTTACAATTAACTCTGTCCGCAATAGAAAACGGCTTGCTTGGCGTTGATTCTCAAGAATATCTTGAAAATGAAGATAACGAATCAAAGAACACGTTCAACGCCAATGAAGTTTTCGATTTTTACAACAGCATCTACTCTCACTTAGACTGTTAATAAATCATCGGCGCCGTTCATTTCTGCTGCAATTTTTGCCATGGCCATACTTAAGTCAACAATTCTACTTACATCCTGAATGTTCTTGGCATTTTCGCATTGATTCAATTTTTCTGATCTCTCTGCCAGCAATTTAAGTTGTTGGCAGAGTAGTTCGTTTTTAATTCCGTTAATCTCTTCTTTAGCCGTGGCAGCAATTTCTTTTGCTTCTGCTTCAATCGTTATTTTCATTTTTCTCTGCTCTCCTTTTTTCCCATTCTACCCGCTTGAGTTCCATAATTATTTCTCTGTTCTGTTCCTCAAGTTTTTTTAGCAATGCCGACTGGTACAGTATCTCTTTCCCCATGTATGAATCTGGATCGATATACACATATCTCCGTTTCTCTCTCTTTGCCGTTCGTTCGACTTCTTCCTGTTGGCGCTTAATTATTTTCCCAACAACATCTGCAATTGTTTCTTTGTCCATTGTTTCCACCTCCTTGATGTGTCAATCTCCCGCAGGATATCTTTTTTACTCTTGCCCCTCATCTGTGCTTTGTTTTCTTGGTTCTAAATATTCTGCAATTTTCAGCATTACTTTTGATATTTCCATTCTCATTTTTGGTGTTTTTGCTTGCTTAAAATCTCTCGCTAATGCAAAGAATTGACGGTCTAATTGTTCTTCGTTCCATGATTTTCTCTTCATCCTCTTCCACCTCCTTCCAATGTGTTAATCTCCCGCTCGTTTATTTGATTGCGTGGCTGTCGAACGTTCCCTTTATTTTTTCCAACGGGGTTTCCTTTAGGTATTTCACTGAAAAAAATTCATCCGCAATCCCTCTTCTCCCGCTGGTCGCGCAATAAGCCCATGGCTCATTAATCTCTGTTGCCGCAATGCTCTTTAGCCACTCAATCTTTTCTTCACCTATTCCATATCGATCGTCTGTGATGTTTGTTTCCATCCTCTTCCACCTCCTTCCAATGTGTTAACCTCCCACAGGCGGGATAACTTTTTTTAATCAATTTGTCCTCTGTCTATATATTATTCGCCTATGTCTAATTTGTCAAATGATTTTTTATAAAATATTGACAGAGGGGAATAATGGTGTTATTATCGAACCATGGAGGTATAACGATGAAAGATAGATTAATCTTACTAAGAAAAATGCTCAAGCTTAACCAAAGTGACTTTGGTAAAAAACTTGGAGTTACAAATACAGCTATCTCAAAGCTTGAAAAGGGCGAACGTAATTTTACTGATCAGATGATTAAGTCTATCTGCCGGGAATATAACGTCTCCGAAGAATGGTTGCGTAATGGCGGCAATCCTGACCAAATGTTTTTAAGACGCTCACCTGTGATTGGCCAGTTCGAACAGATTATTGACGATTTCAGCCTGGAAGAATTGAAGAAGATTAATGAGTTTATGGAGATGTTGATCAAAGTCAAGGAGGGTTCAAAGGTTATACAGATCCGGGATCATCTTGAATATATTTCCCGGCCGCTTTATGATCTTCCTGCCAGCGCTGGTAACGGCCAGTTTTTGGATGGCAGCCATTATGAAATGGTGGACTTTCCGGCCAGCGTCGTCCCGCCCGACTCTACTTTTTGTGTGCGGGTGGCAGGTGACAGTATGGAGCCGCAGTTTTATGACCAGGATATTGTTTTTGTCCGGCAAATGCCCATCATCAATTCCGGGGAAATAGGCGTCTTTGTTTTAAATGAAGAAGGCTTTATAAAAAAATATGTGTGTGAAGGAGAACTGTGTAGCCTGGTTTCACTCAACCCTGCTTATGAACCGATCGTGATCGGTGAGGCTGATCGCTTGAAGGTCGTTGGCAAGGTTGTTGAGATATAAATTTTGAAGGAGGAATTGATTTTGGAAGAAAATGTAAAAGTGCCTTTTTGGCAGAAAACGTGGGTTGTGGTGCTGGCGTGTATTTTTATCCCGCCTGCCGGGCTTGCGTTGTTGTGGGTCGGAAAAAAGGGCGGTATGGTACTGCGGATTATTTTAACTGTTATTCTAGGTTTCTATTCATTGGCGTGGTTAAGTGGAGTTTTTGGCGGTGCTGCATCCAAGACAACCGATCAAGCCGTTGCTAAAACAGAGGTAGTGGCCGAAGAAAAAGCAACCACCGAAACTAAAAAAGAAGAACCAACCACTCCGGCAAATTCCCCTAAAATGAATATGGCTGAATTCACAGCTATTCAAAACGGCATGTCTTATGATGAGGTTGTGGCAATAGTTGGTGGCCCTGGTACATTATCCTCTGAGGTTGGTACTAAAGGCGAACCGTACTATACTCAAACCTATACATTTGAAGGCGAAGGCGACTTTGGCGCAAATGCAATTTTGAGCATTCAAGATGGTGCATTGTCCATGAAAACACAGTACGGTTTAAAATAACAATAAAATAAAAAAACCGCCTCTTCTGTTGGCGCAGAAAAAGCGGCTTTAGATATACCGAGCATAAGCACAATATACCATTTCACTTATTATATTGTAGCATTATGCCCGGTTTTTTTCAACGTAAATGAAAGAAAACGGGGTTTTTTATGCCCTTTTTTAGGAGGTATGTGCTTAATGGCTACAGTAAAAAAAATAGAATACGAATCCGGTAAGAAAGTATGGCAAGTTCGGTGGCGGGAAGATGGCAGCCAGCGTATGAAAAACTTTTCCCGGGCTAAAGACGCCAATGATTTTAAGGTGAATATCGAAGCTTCCCAGCGATCCGGTACCTATGTCAGTCCGTCTAAGATGTTAGCCAGTGAATACTTTGAAAAGTGGTTGTCTTATAAAAAATCTTCCCTTTCGGATAAAACTTACTCATCATATGTATCGACGACGACGGCCATGGGCGAGGTCATCGGCAAAATACAACTTCAAAAATTGACGGTCACGGATATAGAGTCTCTGTATAATGATCTCCGTGCGGACGGTTTATCTGGCACCAGCTGTAATTACTATCACCGCATTTTAAAGCAGGCATTAAAGCAAGCGCTCAAGGATCGGCTGATCCAGTTCAACCCGGCGGATCTGGCCCAACCCATCCCGAAGGATAAATTCAAGGCTGAAATCATTCATCCGGATATGGTTAAAACTTTCTTGTCTTATTTCTCCGGCGCTGAAATTGAAACGGCGGTTTATCTGTCCCTCTTCCTGGGCATGCGCCGGGCAGAGGTTTGTGGTTTGCATTGGCAGGATATTAATTTCAGAACCCGGGTGTTCACTGTCCGGAGGACGCTGCACTATAAGGATGGTGAATATTTTCATCTCCCAACAAAAAGTAAACAGACCAGGCAAATTCCGTTTACCCTGGGCGTGGCCAAGAAGCTCCTGGAGGGAATAAAGACTCAGGCGAAATACCGGAAACATTTCGCTGAAAGCTATGTCAAAAATAAATACGTCTGCACTCACCGGAATGGTATGCAGTTTATTCCGGAGTATGTTTCCCATTCTTACACTAATATTAAAGGCCCGGCTTTTGAAAATATCCGGTACCATGATCTTCGGCATACGGCTGCAACGCTGATGCTTTATCACGGGGCCGATATCAAAACCGTATCTGCCATCCTTGGCCACAGCTCCATTACTATCACCGGGGATATTTACCTTCACGCTCTGGAAGATATGAAGCGCAGCGCCATTGATGCCCTGGATCAATACATGGAAACGTCGGATAAAATTGTTCAGTTCAAAAGAAGTGTTTAACTTGCTGGTTACTTGCCAGTGTGTGAAATGTGCTAATATTTTAGAAATATTTCTGATGTGCTAAAAATGTGCTAAGATTTGATAACGTGTGAAGTTATGGAAATGAAGATAAAAAAAGAAACCGCTGTTTAAAGCGGTTTTTTTGATAAAAGAATGGTGACCCATGGGCGACTTGAACGCCCGACACCCTGATTAAAAGTCAGATTTAAACCTGAGATTATACTTCTTTTTAATTTGCTGTGCTGTTAAATTCCGCTATTTAAAGCGGTTTTTTATATTTGTTCCCTGACACTTCTTGTTGCTGCTGTTTTTTCTTGTGTGCTAAGTGTGTGCTAAGTCATCCCGGGAGGCTGCTTATTTTTGGCCTCCCGGTTATTTTATTTATTGTTTTTTAAAACCAGTCGTAAATCCCCTGGGCGACTACTTCGCCGAATGCTGCAGCATTGGTAAGTAATGCGATGTCTGGCCTGATCCCTCCGGTTTCAAATATGCAGGCTACTGCTTCGGTGTCTGCAACTTCCCAGTCATCCCTTTGAATTATTCCCCTGGTCCCTAGTCCCAGTCTTGCCTTTGCCGATGCAATTAAACAATTTGCCAGCCTGATCCCAGCGGTGCTGCCTGGGTATACGATCGGCAAGGTTCCGGATGGTGCCAGGTTATAGTCGCAATGGAGACTGACATAAACATCAGCGCCCCAATTGTTTGATTCTGCTACGCAGGCAGCAATGTTTTTATCATTATTGGTATCGGCATCACTTAGCACCGTGAACCCCATGTTCCGGAGACGGGCGACGGCTTCTTTGCCAATAGCCAGCATCAAATCCGCTTCGGTGTAATTTCCATCGACACACCCGCTGTCCCATGATCCGTTTGAGCTGATCCCGTGGCCGACGGCCAGATAGATCTTTCCTGATTTTTTACCTTGCGCTGGTGCTGCAGGTGCTGGATCTGGGACTGGCACCGGAGCTGGTGCGATATTGATTCCTGACAGTGCGTTATCAGCCGCCAGTGATTCCGCTGATTTTAGCAGCTGGATCGCTTCAACTCGTTTTCCTCCGCCGGTTGTTCCGGACATTTCGCCGTCTCTTGCCCAGTCCAACCATCCATAGTCCTGGACATGGACCCGGTAATTGACATGCTCTCCTTTGATCTCAATTGCTTCGATCCGCAACCCTTGTCCTTCTGTTCCGGCAACTTCTCCACTTTTCACCCATGGACCCCAACCCTGATCCTGGACGTGTACCCGGTATTCGTCAACGCCCTCAACTATAACCGCTTCCAGTCGCTGATTCTTCCCAGTTGTGCCAGCGAATCTTCCTTCTTCAAACCAACCTAGCCAGCCTTCGTTTTCTACATGTACTTTAATTCTCATTTTCTTTTTCTCCTTCTAATTTAATTTCTGTTTTATTCTCTGCGTTATTCCCGATTTGTTTCAGTGCTTTTTTTAATGTTTCGGGGATCGGTACGCCCAGGTTTCCGGCGTTTTCTAAAAGGCTTAATCCCTCGTTCGCTATAAATAGCAAGCACACGATGTTTTTAAAGTATGCGCCGCCCTGGCCGGTAGCCATGTCTATTTGTACAGCCGTCATCACCACAAACAGTTCGGCCAGCTTTTTAAATAATCCTTTAAGCCCGATAGAGCTGGAAAGTGTCTTTGTCTCAAAGGCGATCATCAGGCCCGTGATATAGTCGATTGCCATTAAGGTCACCAGAACACACATAAGGATGTCCCACCCGCCGAATACCCATGTAATGAATCCTACCAATGCCGTAAAAATTCCCGAAATAACCGGGCTATCTGTCAAATATCTCATTTTTGTTTTTCTCCTTCATTTTAAAAGCCGCATATCTCTATACGGCTTCACTTATTATTTGTTTTAGATTGATGTTTTCTATTGTGAGTCGATTGATCAACTCCTGCTGTTCTCTGATTGTTTCCCGCTGGCTTTCAGCGATCGCCTCATAGTGTAAGTATATTTCCAGCATTGGGTCCATCAGGCCGCCCGTCTTTTCGCCAATTCCGCAATAACATCAGCCCGGTACCGAATTGGGATTAATACGCATCCCCACTCAGTTGCTTCTGCTTCGGTTGTTGCCCTCAATTTATTTTCTACCAAATCTGCATACATTTTCACGATCATATCGTTGTTCCTCCTTCGATAATTTCAATAATTTCAGCCAATGCCAACTGGTTACTTATTTTTTCAGTTTCCATCTGTTCGGCCAATTCGACAACGGCAATTTTAGAATCAATCAAACCTGTTTGGATTTGTGTTTTTTCTTTTTTTTCAGCAATTACTTTTTTGTTCAGATAATTTCCCATCGCTTCCCTCCTAACTGACCGTGTATGCCAGTTTGTCAATCTTTGCGTCGGTTCCAGCAATTTTAAGTGTTACTGCCGTTGTTCCGACGTTTGTTTTTTCAAAAATCTGTTTTTCTGAGTCTATTTCTTTTAATGTCATATCGGCGGCGTTGATCTGTGGGGCGAACTTTAATTTAGTAAGCTGTGCTCCTGCTGCCAGAGTGATCGGCTTGTCCAGGGTTATGACGTGTGGCGTGGTAAAAATCGTCTGATAACAACCATCACTGTCTACCGTGTCAGATACCAAGATATCAGATTTCAGATTGCAAAGCGGGCGAACCCCACAAGTGCCATTATAGGCGCCGTTGCCGCCCCGTGCGCCGGACGAAATGACAATCCGGGCGCTAAACGAATTGCCGGAGTTCGGATCTCTTAGCCAATAATGCCAAGCAGCTGATGTACTTGCTGGTTTACTCGCTGATAATGTATTGGTCACCAGGGCTTGAGTCGGGTACGCTAAGCGGCTGGCATCTGTTGCTGCTGAAAAAATGCTTAACACAACCCCCGATGCTATTGAGTTCTCATTTGGCAGCCCAACTTCTGTTGTCCCCGGTAAGAAAAATTTTCTTACAATATCTTCATAGCTGCCGCCGTCTGTTACTGTATTCTTGACAACCCTGATTGTTGTGTCCATGACTGCCGCCAGTTCATCTGCGGTGAAATAACTTTTGAATCCCTGCTTGTCGTCATATCCCGTAGGTTGTGACATGCCGGCATCGTTCGGTGTTGCATCATAGGCGTGTGCTGCTGCCCACCATGAAGTCCCCGAATCATTCAAATACTGATCGACATTTGATACCGAATACCGGTTGTTCCCATAGCTTTGCCGGCTCGTGTCGGTGTTTGTTGGTTCTTTGGCATCGAACCCCCGCAGATCAATGATGCTGTCTGTTATTAGCGATACACTATTTGCCGGATACCCGGAGTGATTTTTATCGGCAACCTTCCAGATCAGCGGTGCCAGCGCCTCCGTCTCTACTTTGTAATTTCCAAACTTAACCTTGGCCCCGACGGCCAGATTGCTTATTGATTGTGCCACTACTTACCATCTCCTTTTTCAAAAATATTTTTATACAAAATATCCATTTCTTTAATTAGACCATAGCAATTGCCATGGCTGGCGTGCCCTTTCCAACTTTCATAACTTCGTTCAATTGCTTCTTTTGTCATCGCCTCCTTTGCGTATTTTGTTTTGAACGATTTTAATTTTCTTTTCATCGCTCTTTTACTGGCGGTTCTTATTTTTCTGACCACCTTTCCCGAATCAGTTATGTAAACATGAAAACCCAGAAAATCCACACCATTTTTAAGCGGGAATATCTGGGTTTTCTTATTTGTTTTTAGCTTCAATTCTTCTTCGAGAAATATCTTCATGGCTTCCAGTTTCTGTTTTGCCTCTTCTTTATTTTCAACTATGGCCATCCAGTCATCCATGTAGCGAATATAATATTTTATCTGCAGCTTTTCTTTTACATAATGATCAAACTTGCTAAGATAAAAATTAGCAAACCATTGGCTTGATTGATTCCCCAGCGGAATGCCAGGGCCTTCTGTACTGTCGACGATCTGTTCTATTAACCACCAGACATCATGTTCTTTTATTAGTGGCCTTAGGTTGTCTTTAAGGATCTCGTGATCGATTGAATAAAAGTATTTCGAGATATCACCTTTGATAACCCATCCGCCTGATCCATGTTTTCGATAGTGCCGTTTAAAAAACTCTTCGGTTCTTTCCAGCCCGGCGTGTGTCCCCTTGCCGGTTCTGCAGGCATAGGTATCATAGATTAAATGCCGCTCAATCACTGGTGTTAAAACCTGTTCGCACAGGCAGCGCTGGACGAATTGACGATCCGGGCGTTATACGAATTGCCGGAGTACGGAGAATCAGAAAACACCCCATGTTATTTATGTTCGCTTCATCCAGGCTGCAGTCAGATATTTCACGTCCATTGTTTTTTTAACCCATGTTTCCATTGTAGCGGTACTGATATATTGTCGCTTGTGACAAATTTCAACCAGGGCTAGAAAGACATTTATTTCACTTAAAACATCTATCTGAACCTCCTTCCTGATATTAACCGGTAGTTCGTTTGCTTTGGCCAGTTTCCTGTAGATGTCCAGTGTCATGTTCTGCATACGATCCACGAATGTAAAGCGGGCTTTTTTCGGGAATCTCTTTGTGTTATCGGTGATCACCATGGTATAGTCGATTAATTCTCTGGCCCGGTCAAACACCTTCATCATGATTCTGTTACCCCGGTGATGGTGTAAATTTCTCCGTTGTACCAGAATTTTTCGCCGACTGCTCTTGACCCCGGCGTGATGTTCATGTTGATTGTTGAGCTGTTGTTGACTGCCACATCAACGGCAAACAGTGTTCGCTCCATGTCATAAATCGCCAACTCCACCTCTGTGAAGCCTTCATAGGTCTGCTGCTTCATTTGCAATACTTTTGATCCTGCGAGCGTCGCATCTCCACTGGCCACCGTCGCCGTTGTGTTTGCAGTGTCGATATAGCTGGTATCCTCAAATATATCAAAGAACCCGATTCCAGTTTTATTGAGAAATTCTGCCACGTTCATCTCATCCAGTTTAATTTTCATGTCGATAATCTCACGCCGGGCTGCGGCGTCATTTGCGCCCAAAGTTCCGGTTTGCCCATAGAGTGCAGCAATGTCGGTCGTGTTCTGATTCCACTCTGTCTGTTTTTCTAACGTAACATGGATACCAGCATTTCCTGCGTGGCCTGCTAAATCCGGATACACTGGCAGCGTATGGGTGTGGTCGCTTCTTGACAGGCTTTCGGCAACGCCGGTTGTTCCAGCTCCGCCGCTTGTCAGCGTTGTTACTCCGGTACCAAATGTCACATGAACCCCATGTGATGCCGGGGCAAATTCTGTCGCATCTTTCCCGTCAAGTTTATCTGCGTCCAGGCCGCTTCCTGATCCATCGACTGTTTTAATTTCTGTCAGGATCTCTGCTGCTGTCATTACTCCGGTTCCGACGATGCCGTCCAGTTTCGTTTTATCCGAACTTGACATTAGACCATTTGCAGATATTGTTGCGACTGACGTTGGCGCTTTGCCGTTCCAGGTACTTTTTTCAGCATCACTAACGAATCTATTATTTTCATCTTGGACGATGATAGATGGCTCGTGAGTGGATGGATGATTGTAAACTGTATCGGTGAACATCGCCCCCGCTGGCACATCGCTTTCTACTGTATGTCCATTGACCTTTTCGGCGTTGTCAACGATCCCGTTGTTTGTTGTGTCATAAATGGATTTCGCCATATCACCAACGCCTAGTCCAAAAATATCTCCTGCAACTAAGAAATCATCTAAATCATAAGACGCTGCCGTTCCTGCTGTAATTTTGTCCAGGATCGCTTTGTTGGCGTGGGCATGTCCCTCCGGGATTGCCGGCAGTTGAGCCAGTGGGACTTTGCCCGTGTCGTCGAGTCCGGCATACCCGTTTGCCACTCCTTTTTTTACTGTATCTTCAGGGGTAAACCCAAGCGCATCTTGTTTTCCGTTCCATGTTGCTTTTTCTTCGGCACTAATCCCAGTAACTGCCGCGGCGGCTGCCGCTGAATTTGCTGCCGCCGTGGCCGATGTCTCTGCCTCTGCTGCTTTTATTTCTGCAGTGCTGGCATATCCAACCACATCGGCAGCTTTAGTAGTGGCTGTGGTTGCTGCAGCTTCTGCGGCTGTTTTACTTTCCAGACTCTCCTGCGCTTTAGTTGCGGCCATAGTGGCACTCGTTGCTGCGCTTGTCGCGGATTCCGCTGACTCGTTCGCTTTGGTGGTGGCCGTGTTTGCTGCTTCTTCTGCGGCTATTGATTTTTCTGTAACAGTACTGACATATGTTGCCGTGGCAGATTCGCTGGCCGCTGCCGCTTCTGCTTTGGCTGTTGATATTGCCGCTTGATTGCCAGCTGTTTCTGCTGATGTTGCTGCTTCATTTGCCTTAGTCGTTGCTGCGGTTGCTGAACTTGCGGCCGCCGTGGCCGATGCTTCTGCCCCTGCTACTGCAGCTGATATCAACCCCGCCTTTTCAGTCGCCGTTGTTGCTGCTGCCGTCGCTTCGTTTACTTTGGTAGTTGCTGCGGCAATTGAGCTTGCGACCTCTTCTGCTTTTGTCGTTGCTGTGGCTGCTGAACTTGCGGCCTCTCCAGCCGCCGTAATTGCCTGGTTTGATTTCGTCGTGACGGTTCCGACATACCCCGCCGCTTCGGCAGCTGATGCCGCTGCCTGGTTTGCTTTTGTTGTGGCGGTAGCCGCTGCGGTCGATATCTCGCTTGCTTTTGTTGTGGCCGTGGTTGCTGCTGTTGCCGCTGTTGTGGCACTCGTGGCCGCGCTCGCCGCCGATGCCGCGGACTCGTTTGCTTTAGTGGTGGCAGTTGTGGCATTATTACTGGCAGTTGCGGCTGATGCCGCTGCTTCGTTTGCCTTAGTCGTTGCTGTTGCTGCTGAATTTGCGGCCGCCGTGGCCGATGCCGCCACGGTGCTGACATGCCCTGCTGCTGTTGTCGCTGATGTTGCCGCCTGACCTGCTTTTGTTGTGGCTGTCGTCGCTGAAGCGGATGCCTCAGCGGCTTTTGTGGTAGCTGTTGCTGCAGCATTTGTCGCTGTTGTGGCCGCTCCCTGAACTGCTTCAAGGTTAACGTTTCTTAAAGCGTTTATAATTTCGACATTCTCAACGTTAACGCGCGTCATCGTTTCAACAAACCCGTCGCGAACATCTTCACCGTTTACTGCTGTTTTAAATTTGTTGATGGCATTGCCAATATCAGCCATTGCTCCCCCTCCTATTCAATCATAAAATCGATAGCAGTGATCTGCTGCAGCGTGATGTCAAAATCAGCCTCTTCAAATGCCGATTCTGGGATTTTATGAAACTCAATCTCTACCTCGATGCTCAATAATTCTCCCAGTTTTTTTTGATACTCTTTTTCTGTGGCTTTAATTACTCGCCCATCTGGGTCCCGATATTTTGCATTTAGTTCGTCGAGCATCGCTTCGTAGTCCTTGTACTCACTCATCAATTTTTTATGGTTTTTCTTAATCGCATAGGCAATGCTAACCGGTAATGAAAGATCCGCAATCCCTTCCATCCGGTTGATTCGTTCGATAATCTCGATGTTTTTCATTATTGCGCCGCCTGTTCTGCGATTAACGCTTCCTGGAATGCATAGACCGCATCTTCGAACGCTGCCTGGTCGGCGGCGATTGCTGATCGGTTTGATTTGTAGAGTTCGTAATTAATAACATACGAATTTAATGTCATATTCTCTGGCGCCGCGGTGTTGATGGTTGCCTCAAATACTTTTGCCGACTGGCTGTTTACTTTTGAGTCTCCTCTGAATTGCGTTGTTTTGATAATTTCTAACATGATAATGCTCCTTTCAGTTCTTCGATTTGATGTTTCAGAATCGCAATCTCGTTAGATTGTCTAGCAGTTGTTTCTGTTAGTTTTTCATTAATTTCTTGAATCGCTTTGATTATCAACGGGGTAAACGCATGGTCTTTGAGTTGATAACTTTCGCTACCGTCTGTTTGTCTAACTTTAAAAATGTAATTCTCTCCTAAATCATTCTCCGCCTCTTGAGCGATCATTCCAAATTCTTCATGCTTGCCGTCTTCGATCCAATCGAAAGATCGTATTCTGGTCTTGCAAATTTTATTCAATGCCAGTTTTTTAGCATCTGTTATATTTCGCTTATACCGCCTATCGGATACCGTAGCATATATACCGAATACGTTCGGCGATGATTTATTCACGGCTATCTGTAGGTAATTCGCCGTCACCCATTTTAACTCAGTTATTTTTTCAACTCCTGATGTTGCGGTATACATTAGATTGTTTGCTTTAAGACTATAGGTCACCGTTACATCACTGCCATCTTCTGCCTTTATAAGAATCCCCCCGGACCCCGAATATACATTGGCACCGTAAGATGTTGATGCGTATATACCTCCGAATTTTCCGCTTGGCGTATGTCTAAAAGCCATCCCTGCATAAGTTGTTGCCGAATCCAACACGATGTAACCAGAACAATTAAAGTTTGAGAAATTTAAAGTCCCGCCGGAAACATTAGCCCCATTGATTATCGTCTGTCCGGCTGTTGCCAGATTTGCGAATGTTACAACGCCTGTAATGTTTACTTTATCAGCACTGATCTTAATTCCCTCTGCTGATTGGTTAATCTCCGATATCAACGTTACTTTGTTGGCTTTCCCCGTCATCGCATTTGTGTAAGTTGAACTTTGTGTTACTGTCGATACAATCGCACTATCTGTAATTTTCAGCTCAGCCGCATTGACCCGGTTTGTTAAATACCCTAAGTCTGTCGCGTTTGCTTTGGCGGCAAGGTCAGCAGTGTTGGCTTTTCCTGCCATCGCATTGGTATATGTTGAGCTGCTAACTACCGTTGCTGTTATCGCCGATGGTGTTATTTTTAATTCTGCTGCTTCTACTCTTGATACCAAACCATCAATCCGCGTCGACAGCCCGTTTTTATCCGTTTGGTAGGTTGTGCTTTGCATAACCGTTGCTGTTATCGCCGATGGTGTTATTTTTAATTCTGCTGCGTTTAGCCTAGTCGTTAGCCCATTGATGTCTGACAGGTATGTTGAGCTGCTGGTAACTGTTGCCGTAATGGCCCCTGGTGTTATTTTGAATTCTGCCAGCGAAACCCGGCTCACCAATGACCCCAGATCGTCTTCGATGTCTCCGACGTCGCCAAACAAGCCGGATAAATCGCTGCGTATTCCAGCGACGGTGGTTTTTAGGTTATCGGCATCAATGCGCAGGTTGTCGATGCTGGTTTCTAAATCGGCTGTTCCTTCAAACAATTCTGTTATTAATAACTCTTTCGCTGATAAGTCGATCTCAAATGCCGTCATCTTAAATTCAGTTTCATTAAGCCTAGTCTCGTTTTCTTCGACCGTCTCAGCGGTTATCCGGATCAGGAATGATAGTTCATTCGCCACATACTCCATATTTTTAACACTGTTGGCCGTCGTCAAGGCAAACCCCATAATCCCGCCTCCCAGTGGGCCGCTTATCCGGTCTGTCAGTGATTGGGTTACGCCGCCCAAAACAATGCGGTCATTCCCGGGGTTCATCAGGTCACGATCTTTTTTGCTGACCGACAAAAACACATCAACGCCATGTGGCTCTGATACACATCTCACCATGTCACCAATTTCAAACTTCTGGATATCGACATTGACCATGCGTAGATCAACCGCCGTAAGTTCCAGTGATATGCTCTCTTTTACCTGGCCGTTAAGGTATAACCTGCCAGCTGCCATAAGCGCTGCGGCGTTGTCAATGTCTGGCCATTCGTGGCTGTCAAAAATCCAGCCGTGTTCTGCCACGGCCACTTCGTCATAGATATAGTCGCAGTCATCGTTGACTGATGATATATCAAGCTTCTTCCCGTCAATTTCTTTCCCGTATGGTACCAGAGCGGTGATGATCCCGCTGGCATCGGCAATCTTTGAGTAGTCCAATAGATTGACGCCGAATTTAATCGGCTGCGAATTCACAGACCCATAATTTTCCAGGTAGTTTAAAAACTTTATCCCACCGATCCGCTCAATCACTAACACGCCGCCCAGTGTGTCCAGCATGGTTGTCTTGATTAATTCCAGGGTGTTGACATATTCGTTCTCCCGGAATAAGCCATCTTGTAGGGTTCCGTTAGTGCCATCAATTTTTGATACAATAATAATCCAAATAGACTCTGCCCTTAACGATTGCCCCGTCGTTCCCGCTGTCTCGCCATCCTGTTTCCAGTCCTGCCAGCCGACATTTTCAACGTGAACTCGATAACGTATTGAAAACTTCCCAGCGTCTGCTCCGGTGAGTTTGATCTCAACCGCTTGCATCTCAATTCCTTGCCCAACTGTTCCGGCTGTCGCACCATCAGAAACCCAATCCTGCCAACCGACGCCATCTAAATGTGCCCGGTATGTTACACCAATGTCCAGGCTTCCAATGTTTTCAAGTTTTAGCTCTAATGCCTCCATTCGCAACCCTGATCCGGTTGTTCCGCTATTGTCTCCGTTTCTAACCCATGTCAACCATGATAGGTTTTCGATATGTGTTCGGTAGTTCGTCGAAATATTCACCCCACTACCATCGCCCAGAACTGTGCAGATTCCCATGTGTAACCGCTTATCCGATGTGACTTGCATATTGTGATTGTCTAACACCTGCGTTAACCATTGTTCTGGTGTGACGTTGATATATTGTGCTGGGCGTTGAACGCTGTCAAGCAAATACCCTAATTCTCCTTCGCATGTTATGGCCCGAAGTTTGTTGAAATCTTCGTCGTCGGTTAAGATCCTCCCTTCAAATACCAGGTCTTTTCTTTTGTTTGAATAAATTTCATAAACATAGATGGTTGTGTGCATCTTCCGGAGAAAATTGTAGTTCTTATGCGTCGGGTCAATGGTAAAGGTAAACCCGCTGGATTTGTTGATCCCTGCTGTAACTTTTGGGTTTAAAACCCGGTGTTCTGTTCTGATGTCATGCAGCAGCACATCAGCCCTTGGGAAATCCGAAGCCCAGATCTGTAGATAAGGGGCCTTGTTTTTAACTTCATTGGTGATGTTGGCATTCAGATCCACGTTTTTAATTAATACGATGGATATTGCTTCCAGCCTCAATTCCTGCCCGGTGGTCCCCAGTGTCTCCCCGTTTTTCTTCCAGCTTGTCCAGCCGGAGTTTTCAAGGTGCCCCCGGTATTGTACCGTGTACTTATTTGCATCGGCTCCGGTGAGTTTGATCTCAACGGCTTCCATCCGGAGGCTTTGGCCAACCGTCCCAGCGGTGGCGCCATCGGCATACCATGGCTGCCAGCCAATGTTTTGCACATGGACCCGGTATGTAACCCCGATGTCCAACCCATCCAATGATGAAAGTTTTATTTCCATGGCTTCCATCCGAAGGCCCAGACCGGTTGTCCCGGATTTCTGGCCGTTCTTTACCCATGTGGCCCATGCTAAGTTTTGAATGTGCGACCGGTAGTTGATGGCAATCAGCGGCGCATCCCCCGGGGTTCTGATCAGGCTTTGTGACTTAAGTGTGATAATGATCTGAATTGCCTCTGCCTGTAACGCACGTTCTGCAGTTCCGGCCATATCACCATCCCGGCACCATTCTTGCCAGCCGATGTTTTGGACGTGTACTCGATACCAAATCGAGTACTTATCCGAATCCGTTCCGGTCAGTCTGATCTTTATCGCTTCTAGTCTTTTCCCTTGGTCAGTAGTCCCGGCTGTGGCACCGTTTGCCACTTCTGGCTGCCAGCCAATGTTTTCGACGTGGGCAGAGTATGCAACCCCGAGATTTAATGACCCTGTGTTAATCAAGGTTATCCTGATCGCTTCCATGCGCAATCCCTGGCCAACTCGACCACTTAAGCGCCCGTCTGTTACCTCTTTCCCCCATCCATAATTTTCGATGTGAGTTAAATAGCTGGCGCACAGTATTTTCTCTGGTGGTATAGCGGCGTTGGGGTCAGTGATTGGGACAATTATCTGGGTCGGATCATCCGCTGGGGTGTTTGGCACAACCACTACAACATCTTCTTTTACTCGTTCCAGTCTTATTTCGATGGCTTCGGCTCTTAGTGCCACTCCTGTTGTCCCGGCTGTTTCTCCATCGGCTTTCCAATTTTGCCAGCCAATATCTTGGACATGGACCCGGTACTTTATTTTATATTTCTTATGATCGGCACCTATTAATAGAATCTTGATCGCTTCGAGTCTTAGTCCTTCACCGGTCGTTCCTATCACTTCTCCGTCTGTTTTTAGCGGCAACCACCCCATGTTCTGGACATGGGCTTGTGCTTCGATGGCGATATCTAAACCGCCTTTTTCCAACAGTTCGATTATCAAGGCTTCCATCCGGAGGCCAAGCCCGGTTGTTCCGGAAGTGGCCCCGTCGGTTACTGCAATGTTCCAACCCTCATTCTCAATATGGGTTTTATAACTAACTTTCATAAGCTTGCCCCCCGGTAATCAACTGACACTGTTCCTGATCCCCCAAATGTCAGCACGTGTTCGCCCTCTCCGATAAAGATATCGGTAACCAGGTTTTCTCCCGCTGCCAATTGATATGTATTCCCCAGGTAGGTTACCATCATCGCACCGGAGCAGATGATCTTCGGACACACCCGTTTCCGGCGCCCTA
>Ga0265295_1004262_pt1 | contig 19433 bp, 12 predicted proteins | sample Munlansysbiofilm_FD_192503 | JGI IMG/M metagenome (GOLD analysis project Ga0265295, IMG submission 192503) | Leachate microbial communities from a municipal landfill in Southern Ontario, Canada - Methane capture system biofilm | ecosystem: Engineered > Solid waste > Landfill > Unclassified ... | reverse complement strand
CGGAAGCCCGTTTTCGGTGCGTGATGCCGATGCGCCAAATATAGACTTGAGCCTTTTGCGTGGCAAAACACCGCTTTTAGGCGTTTGTTACGGCGCACAGCTTATGGCACAACACAATGGCGGAAACGTGGAAGCCAGCAATAGCAGGGAGTACGGACGCGCTAAGCTGAGTTTTGCGGATCAAAATTGTCCATTAACGCAAAAAATGAGCATCGGTTCGCAGGTGTGGATGTCTCATGGAGATACCATATTAAACCTACCAGCTGATTTTGAAGTAATTGCCTCGACCCAAGACGTGAAAGTGGGCGGATACCATATCAAAGGTGAAAAAACTTACGGCATCCAGTTCCATCCCGAGGTGTATCATTCTACCGAAGGCATGCTTTTGCTGAAAAATTTTGTGGTGAATATTTGCGGCTGCAAGCAGGACTGGACACCGGATTCTTTTATTGAAACGCAAGTAAAATCGTTAAAGCAAAAGCTTGGAAATGACAAGGTTGTGCTGGGATTGAGCGGTGGCGTTGATTCATCGGTTGCGGCCATGTTATTGCATCGCGCCATTGGTGAAAACCTCTATTGTATCTTTGTGGACAACGGCCTACTGCGAAAAAATGAGTTTGAAAAAGTAATTCACTCCTACAACGATCTGGGTTTGAATGTTAAAGGTGTTGATGCGTGCGATCGGTTTATCCATGCCTTAAAAGGTGAGACCGACCCTGAGAAAAAACGTAAAATCATCGGCAGTACGTTTATAGAAGTTTTTGATGAAGAAGCGCATCAGATTCAGGATGTCAGCTGGTTAGGTCAGGGAACAATTTACCCTGATGTGATTGAATCAATTTCGGTAAACGGGCCTTCTGCCACCATCAAATCACACCATAACGTAGGCGGTTTACCCGATTTTATGAAGCTAAAAGTGGTTGAACCACTCAACACGCTTTTCAAGGACGAAGTGCGTATTATCGGTCGGCAGCTTGGTCTGCCCGGCTTTATCATCGACCGCCATCCTTTCCCCGGCCCGGGATTGGGTATCCGTATCTTGGGCGATATCACTGCCGAAAAAGTACGTATTTTACAAGAAGTTGATAATATTTATATAGAAGGTCTGATAAAACACGATCTTTACGACAAAGTTTGGCAGGCCGCAGCCATCTTGCTGCCGGTGCAGTCTGTTGGTGTGATGGGCGATGAGCGCACTTACGAAAATGTTGTAGCTTTGAGAGCTGTTAATTCAACGGATGGCATGACTGCGGATTGGTCGCACCTGCCCTATGAGTTTCTGGCAGCGATATCTAATGAAATAATCAACAAGGTGAAAGGCGTGAACAGGGTTGTTTACGACATCAGCTCGAAGCCACCGGCCACCATTGAATGGGAATAAAGTGAAACGGAAATCATTAATTATGAAGCTTTTAAGTTGGCAAAATTCAGGCTATAAAACCATTGAGGTTTTGCTGTTGATCTTGTTTGTCGCAAGTTTCCCTGCTCTGGCGCAAGCTCCGGTAACAAAATCAACCACCATTGAGCAATACAGTGGCAAGTCATACTATTTGCATACCGTTTTGCCCAAGCAGACTTTATACGGCATAGCTAACGCATATGGCATTGATCAACAGACGATTATCAATGCTAATCCCGACGCCAAAAACGGCTTACGCATCAGTCAGGTGCTGCGTATTCCCACTGGCACCAATTTGCAGCCAACGACCAGTTATACAGAAAACCGGCCAGTAAAAACAGCCAGTACTCCCCCTCCTACCGGAGAAATAGACTATGTAAACGACTACGAAATTATTTATCATGTAGCCAAAAAAGATGACAGTTTTAGGCATATCGCTGATATTTACTTAGTTTTAGAATCCAATATCCGCCTGGCTAATCCCAGCCTTAAAGAACCCCTCAAGGAAGGAGAATATGTGGTAGTACCCATTGCTCCCAAAGACAACAGGCCCCCAGTTACTACACAAGAAAACTTTCAACGGACTAATTTTGACCCCTTTACCAACCCAGCTTCAAAGGAAAAATCACGCCCGGTGACTACTGAAACCCCTAGCACTACATTGCCGGTAATGGTTTCTCATACTGATAACAGTAGCAGCCAACAAAAAACTCCAGTAATGGTTGAGCCTTTCAGCATCCCAAAAGATGCACAGCCAAAAACTGCTGAAATAGGCGCAAGCACTTCAGAAAAAGTCGCACTTATAGGCGAGCAACATATCGTGAAACCCGGCGAAACGCTCTACAGCATTAGCAAGCAGCTTGGTCTAAGCACAGAAGTGCTGATTGGCCTGAATCCAGGTATTGCCAGTGGCGTAAGAGCCGGACAGGTGTTGCTATTGCCAGAAAAATCTACAAGTCGGCAAACAGCCACACCGCAAAGCGAAAGCCAGGCTGACAGCCTTTTAATTCATATAGTTCAAAAAGGTGAAACGCTTTATCGCATCTCCAGAAATTACGCGGTAAGCATCGTAAAGCTGAAGCAGTTAAATCCGGGGCTTACAACTGATCTTCGTCCGGGCCAGCAAATAGCTGTTCCTAAAAAAAAAATAACCAGGCCATACCTCATCCATGAAGTTGAAGATCCTACACGCACCAAACGCCTAGCCAAAGATTTTGATATTGATGCCGACGAATTATATCAACTCAATCCCAATATCGGGCGCAAGGTTTATCCCAAGCAGCTTATAAAAGTCCCACTTTTGCCTGGTGTGGAAGTAACACCGACAGAGCCTAAAGCCATTGAAACCCCTGTAGAACTTGAAGAGGAAATCATTAGCGATACAACAGAAGAAAATATTTTTGAAATCGGCGATTGTATCAAAGGTTTATATCACAGCAACAAAACTTTTAAGGTAGCACTGATGATTCCACTTTATTTGGAAGATTATGAAAATCTGCGTTGGAACTATCAAGGCTCAGGAAGCAACCTGCTTACCAATAAATCCTTTTCGTTTCTGTCATTTTACGAAGGCTTCCTTATTGCTGCCGACAGCCTGGCCAAAACCCAAGGCCTTAAGCTGGATTTAAAAGTTTATGACGTGGATATGGAAGTGGGCAAAGCTTATGACGCCATTGCCGATTCTGACTTACAGGAAACGGATTTGATCATTGGCCCGTTTTTTAACAAGGCCTTTGAAGTGATCGCACCTTTTGCCCTGCGCTATCAAATCCCGATTGTTAATCCTTTTACGCAGCGTGAGGAAACAATCCTGAATAACCCCGCTATCATCAAAATAAAACCTTCATTATCTGCGCAATACGATCAGTTAGCCGATCTTATCGCTATGCGTTATCCCAATGCAAATGTCTTTATTTATCGCGCAAATTCCTTTAAACATGTCGGTGAAGCCGAGATGCTCCGTGCCAAGCTTCAGGAACGGCTTGCACCGATGGTTCCTGTTTCGGCCGCTACCATAAGTCGCGTTGCCAAAGCGCGTTCTAAAAGAAGGAACTTGCACGATGCCTTAGTGCCAATGATCCGCATCGAAAGGCGTGAGTTTTATCCTTCTGAATTGGCTAACAGACCATTTGATAGTATTTATTTTGATAACCCGATACGCAGTTTCGTTTATGCCAATGACAGCGTGCGTGAGTTTAGAAGATCAGCCTCGGTAGTACGCGAGAACCTGGTAATTGTGCTTTCTGACGACAATGTGTTTTCAACAGAGTTCGTAAATAAAATGAGCCAGGTAGCCGATACTTTTAGCATCACTTTAGTTGGACTGCCTGAATGGGAACAGTTTGATCAGCTTTTTGTAGAAAGTCTTATGAAGATGAAAGCGATCTATTTTAGCCCGTCGCTGGTTAACTATGAAGACTATTTCACCCAGCTTTTTATCAAGCAATTTCGCGACCGCTTTGCCTCTGAGCCAGATCGCTACGCCTTTGAAGGCTTTGATATTGGCTGGTATTTTATGCAGGCTTTTCTGAATTTAGGCAAAAACCCTTTACCTTGCTTGCCAACTTTTCAGGTTCCGCTATTGCAATCACAATATTTTTTTGAACGCTCAAACTACAAAAACGGCCTCGAAAATATGTATTGGAATATGTATCAGTTTAACCACTACAAAAAGATGCCCTTACTCAATTCACACTTTATCAAAGGAGCTTATCAGCCATGAAAAATCTTATCAATTTTATTGCAATCAGCGTCCTCATCTTGATTAGTATATCCTGCCAAAACAGCGATAACAAAAGCTATTGGGACAATGGAAAAGTGAAGTCTGAACTAAAATACAAAGGTGACAAACTGGAGGGCGAAAGCAAGTGGTACTACGAAAACGGTAAGCTGCAAATGACTGCTGAATACATTGCTAATGAGCTGAACGGCAGCATGAGACGCTGGCATGAAAACGGAAATATGCAAACACTGAGTCATTATAAGAACAATAAACTCGACAGCCTTTTCCTAACGTATAGTGTTGACGGCATCAAAATTGGCAGCGAATATTACGTCAACGGTATCCTCGACGGTCCGTATTATAAGTGGTACGAAAACGGCCAAATTATGCTTGAAGGTCAGTACAAGGAAAATATGATGCACGGAAGCTGGTTGTTTTTCCATTCCAATGGATCCATTACTGCCAAAGCCAATTTCACAATGGGCACCGGCGTGCAAAAAGCCTACCACGAAAATGGCGAGGTGAGCTTGCTTATTCATTACAAAGACAATGAAAAGCATGGAAAAGAGGAGTTTTTCACACCTGAAGGCGTGCCAAGCCTTACCAGAATATACGACAACGGCATGTTGATTGACGAAATTGAACATCCGTATTAAATTAAGAATAGATCATTTATTTTGCCACCGCTAAAAAAAGAATCAAGCCATGAAAAAGATCAATGTTTTACTGCTTTCGATTATAGTACTGCTGAGTTTTTCCTGCGTAAACTCTTCGTCAGAACAAAAAATCACAGAAGATTTTACCGTAGATGCTTCGGGAATGATTTATGAGGGAAAGTATGTTTTTTCTGAAAAAGAATCCATGGCCACTACGGTTTTCCTGCTTCCCGACAGCCTGTTTTTTATCCTCAAAAAGGTGAATGACGACAGCATCTGGGAAGCCAATACAGGCGTTTGGAGAATCACCAAAGACCGGCTTTTGCTGGATGGCGGCAACGACAGCAGACTGGTAGCCCGCAAAACTTCCGAAGGTTTGGAAGTGCTTAACAATGCCGGCGAAGCTGTGATGAAAGATGAAAAATTTATCCTGAAACAACAGCCTGTAAATGGTTTGAGAAATTACAAATTCCGGCTGACAGCTGCTTACAGCTATTTTGCTGACGCGGCACTGATGCACTTTTGCGACAGTCCGAAAGCCGTGCCGGTGCTACAAACCAAAGCCAATATCGATGCTGAAAGGGCTTTTTTAGGCACAGAAAAGCAATTAGAAAAAGGACTTTTCATGGAAGTTTCGGCGCGCTTACTGCAAAACCCACAAACAGAAAGCCCGTTTAAGTTTGCCTTGGAACTGGAAGCCGTTGAGCAGGTTTTTGAGGATATGGAGTGTTATTGAGAAAGAGCACACATTTATTTTTCAAGCTTCCAACTTGACGTTTTTGAAGTCTCTCCGGAATATAAAACCAGCTCACACCTCTTGATTAAGCACGGCCACTTTCCCAGCCTGTATTTTTTCTTTTCTATCAGCCACTGATTTAAGTCAATATCTATTTGAACTTTCAAAACAAATAGTACATTTGCGATTAGAAAAAAACTCAAATCCAACAAACCTTTGACTAAAAAAACTTATTTATACTCTTCTAAATATTTCATTACAAATATATTACGATTATTTTTGCTGCTGTTGGTTTTTTTTAGCTTTGTTCCACTTGCATTCTCTCAAATAGCCAAAACACCTTTCGGTGAGCTTTACGGTCTGAATCAGGAACTTTACAATGGCAGACGCTATATTTATTTCCCACCTTTGCAAACAGGCGGGCATCAATTCCTTGAAAAAGAAAGCTTTAGCGAGGGCAGTGTAAGCATACGCGGCAAACTATATACCGATCTGCTGCTCAATTTCGATATTTATCACCAGCAACTGGTGATACGCTACAGCAATCAACTTGGTGCCACTGAACAGCTGATCATTTCCGACGCCTGGCTTCAGGCTTTTAGCTTTGGCGGCAAGGAGTTTAAATACCTCCAAATGCCTGATTCCTCTTTTAAAATTGCACAGGTAATTGGCGAAAAACCGTTTGAAATACTGGTATTCTGGCACAAGGATTTATCACTCGACACCAAGTTTGGCGCTACAAATCACAGTTTTAGTAAAGCCCTAAAAAAAACCATGCTCAGAAACAATGAACTGATGCTAGGCTTCAAAAATAAGCGCAACTTCTTAAAGCTGTTTCCTAAGGATTTTCAATCTGACTTGAAAAAATATATGCGGAAACAGCATTTTTCATTCAAGAAATCCTCTGATGAAGCGATAGCAGAACTGCTTCTCTTTTGCACCTCAAATTTAAGCAAACTATGAGAACGCTGATGCTGATAGTTTTTGTGGTATTGCTCCAACAGGCTAAAGCCAGCGATCCAGATTCTACGATAAGTTGCAAGGTTTCTGAGCTCGCCTTCGACAAGTTTTGTGAAACCGTTTATCAACAAAGTGGTGTGCGTGTCTTTTATAAATCTGATTGGGTGAAAGACCTTAAAGTAAGCATTGATGAAGATGAGATTACTGTTATTGATGCGGTTTCAAGAGCTATCGAAGGCACACAACTTAAAATATCCGTATGGAACAAGGCGCTTTTGCTGCTTCCCGACCAACAGCTTTATGGCGAACTTCCAGTTTTTGAATCTAACTTAGCAGAAGGCCAGGCCGAAGCCGAAAGCAGCGCCGACATCACCCAAAGCGAGGAGCGATACCTGACCGGTCGCAAGCCGGAAGTGATTCAGCGAATCACCATTGGCGAACCCGGAAAACATTCCGGACGGAAGCCCGCCAAAGTACAAGGCCGTGTGCTTGATCAGGAAACAGGAGAACCGGTTTTTTACGCCACCGTATTTGTTGACGAAACCCAAACGGGCGCAGTAACTGATATTAATGGGTTCTTTACACTATTGCTAAAGCCGGGAAACTACAACATCAAGTTTGATTTTATGGGTTATGAGCTGAAGAAATATCAGCTCAATGTGTTGTCAGACGGGAGCTTCAGCATTCAGCTAAAAAAGACAGTCTATCAGATCGAGGAGTTTGTGGTATATGGCGACAGACAGCGCAGTATGAAAGAGAAAGATCCCGGACTGGATAAAATCTCTATGCGCTCAGTAAAAGAGCTTCCCATGCTGATAGGCGAACGCGATATATTAAAAGTTTCGGGTACGCTGCCTGGAATTGTTAGCGTTGGCGAAGGCACTTCAGGCCTCAATGTGCGTGGTGGCGGTGCCGACCAAAACGCTTTTTACATCAACAGCATTCCTATCTTCAACCCTACGCATCTTTTTGGATTTTTCCCTGCTTTTAACAGCGATATAATCAAAGATTTTTCGGTTTATAAAGGCCATATTCCCGCTGCATATGGCGGAAGACTGTCGTCTGTTTTTAACATCATCACCCGCCGGGGAAACCGTAAAAACTTTACGGCACATGGCGGCATCAGTCCAATTTCGGCCAATATAGTAGTAGAAGGCCCTATCAAAAAAGAATCTGTTTCAGTTTTGCTGAGCGCCCGCTCCACTTACTCCGACTGGATTTTGCAACGCGTGAAAGACCCCGATATCCGTAACAGCAAAGCTGGCTTTTACGACTTGGCCGGAGGCATAAATTTTGACAACAAAAACACCCAGTCGGCCGTGTTTTTCTACCACAGCAAAGACCGCTTCCAATTGGCTGACATCACCGAATACGATTATAACAATAGTGGAGTCTCATTTACTGTAGGTCACAATTTCAGTAAAACATTGCGGGGCGAGTTTGTACTCTCTGGCGCTCAATACGCCTTTAACACTACTGACAAACAAGAAGTTTCAAGCGCCTATACACACGCTTATCTTTTTGGTGATTACGCACTAAAAGCTGATTTTAAACAACAAATCAGCGAAAAACACAACCTAAACTACGGTATCAACTTCGATTTATATAAACTTGACCGGGGGCTGGTAAAACCTTTTGGTATCAGCTCGTTGCGCAAACAAACAAATTTGGGTACAGAACAAGGGCTTGAATCAGCGCTTTATATGGCAGATTCATGGGAGCTGATGCCACGTTTAACGCTGAATGCAGGTCTAAGGCTTGGTTTGTTTAATCCGGTAGGTCCTAAAACAGTTTACACTTACACGCCTGGATTTCCAATGGATCCGCGTTATATCAATGACTCCATCAGCTTCGCTACAAATGAACCAATCAAATGGTATTTTCAACCTGATTTTCGTATTTCAGTCAATTATGAGACAGATGAGAATGGTGCTGTAAAGCTGGCTTTCAACCAGATGCATCAAAATCTTTTTATGCTCAACAACACCATTTCAATTTCGCCCAACGCACAATGGAAGCTGGCGGACTATCACATAGAACCCGCTCAAAGCAATCAGTTTTCGGCAGGAATTTTCCGCACCTTACCCAAAGCAGGATTAGAATTTTCTGCTGAATTATACTATAAAACTACCACAAACTATCCCGAGTTTAAAGATGGAGCAGCTTTTCTGGAGACAGCGCAAGTAGAGACTACCGTGTTGCAGGGCGACCAAAAAGCCGCTGGTATCGAGCTATTTTTAAAAAGAAGCAACCGCCGTCTCGAAGGCTGGCTCACCTACACCTATTCGCAAAGTCTGGTAAAAATAGACGGCGGAAAATCCTGGAACAGCATAAACGACGGCAAGCAATATCCGGCCAACTTCGACATTCCGCATGTAGTAAATATGGTGCTGAACTACCACCTCAGCCGCCGGGTTTCCGTTTCATCAATCATTACTTACCAAACCGGAAAACCTATAACTTATCCTGTTTCAGCATATTATGTTGACGGCACACCCTATTTCGACTATTCCGAACGCAATGCTTACCGCCTGCCGGACTATTTCCGTATGGATTTGTCGCTCACCCTGGAAGGCAACCTGAAAAAGAAAAAACTTATCCACAGCTCGCTCAACCTGAGTCTGTACAATCTCACCGGAAGGGAAAACCCTTATGCCGCCTACTTTAAGGCCGAAAACGGACGTGTAAAAAGCTATCAATATGCCATTATTGGCGTGCCGATATTTACGGCAACATGGATATTTAAAATTGGAAATTATGCATCAGAATAAAGCAAAGCTCATACTCTTTCTGGTTTTTGCGCTGCTTTTAGGTTGCGAAAAGGCCTTCGATCCTAAGATAAAAGGCAGTGATGCAAGCAAATACGTTATTAATGGCGGTGTTTTTGCCGGCGCAGATATACAGACCGTTCATATCTCACTTACTTCACCGATAAGCGAACCACAACAAAAGCCCGTAAACGGCTGCCAGGTGAGTATTGTTGACGATCGAGGCAATAATTTCATTTTACAAGATATGGGCGACGGAGATTATCAGGCAAGTATTGATCAAGAATTTCTAAGCATTGGAACGGCTTTCAGGCTAGATGTTTTAACACGAGACGGCAAGCTATTGCAATCCGATTTTGACACCCTGCTGGCCTGTCCTGCTGTTGAATCCGTTTATTATGAACTGGAAAAACACGAAGGCAATAACCCACAGGATATTACACGTGGCGCTCAGTTTTATCTTGATTACAAAGGCAGCAATACCGACAGCAGAAATATGCACTGGGAGCTTGTAGAAACCTATGAATACCGCAGCATGTATGCCCGCGAATGGGTTTACGACGGTGAAGTGCATCATATCGTTCCTTCGGATTTTTCACTTATGTATTGCTGGAAAACAGCTCAAATATCTCAAATTTTCACCCTGACTACAAGCAACCTCAATGAAAACGCTTATAGCAAGCTGCCGCTTCATTTTGTCAACAACAAAAGTGTACGTTTTGAATATGGGTATAGCCTACTGGTGAAGCAGTTTTCACTCACTAATGCAGCTTTTAACTACTGGGATCAAATGCGCCAGAATAGCCAGCTGGGAGGCAGTTTATATGAAACCCAACCGCTGGCCATTAAAGGCAACATAAATAATCTTTCCGACCCTGATCAGGAAGTACTGGGCTATTTCGGAGCGTCTCAGCTTAAAACTCAACGTATTTTTACCACCAATCCGGGCCTCGAGCTCGAATACAACTCTTCCTGCTCACCCACTGCTCTTCGAATGGGCTTAAGGGAGATTGATCCGAGTAATTATCCGGCCTATCTTTTGGGCGATGAAGTAAGCTATTCCCTCGTATGGCTCAATGAGGAGTGCGTTGACTGTACAAGTAGAGGAGGCATAAATGTGAAACCTGATTTTTGGCCCAACTGATATGAAAACACGAAATATATTTTGCTTTATCCTTTTAATTGGCCTGATGAACAGTCAGGAAATGCGGGCGCAGCAAAACAACCGATTCCCTGAAATTGAACAGTTTGCGTTATTTACTGATCGCAGCATCTATGCTACAGGCGAAAATATCGCTTTCGTAGCATTTCAATTAATTGATAATCAGCCTCAGGAAATTTTAAGCAAAGTGCTTTACGTTGAACTGATTAGCCCGCAAGCCGATCAGCTGTCAGCCGGAAAGTTTATACTCAGCACACAAGGCGCACAAGGCAAGCTGGAAATACCTGAAGATTTGAATAGCGGTAATTATTACCTGCGCGCTTACACCAAATATATGCGCAATATCGGCCCGGAAGCCTATGCCTACGCATTGCTTAAAGTTGTTAATCCAGAGAAACCTGTCAGTAATTTTTTGGTGGATTCAGTTAGTTTTCTCTCGCTATCAAAAGTCCAAAATGACCGGTTAAGTAGCTCTAATTTACCAAAGGATACCATTTTTGCAGAGAAAAATGTAATTGCAAATTTGCCATCAGATTTTCAAGAAAATCTACTAAGTACCTGTGTGAGTGTAGTTCCGGCTAACAGTTTCGCAGCTAACTATTATGCGGCGGAGCATAATCGATTTTTTAACCAGATAGAATACCTGCCTGAAACACAGGGCTTATCTATTTCGGGCCTGCTTAAAAATAACGAAAATGATTCCGTGATTGCTGGCGCACGAATCAAGCTCTCCATCATTGGCAATGGCAGGGATTTTTTATCGACGGAGACCAATGAAGATGGCAGATTTCTATTGGCGCTTCCTGATTACTCCGGAAGAAGAGACCTGTTTGTCTGCACAGAAAACAGCCTCGAAAAAGCTGCCGATCTGCTTATCGACAATGATTATTGCCGCATCCCTGTTCAGCTTCCTGATACTGTTTTCACTTTAAGTGAAGCAGAAAAAGCTGTGACCTTGCAACTGATGAACAATCAGCGTATTGCGGTAAATTTTTACGAAAATATCCTGGTCAAAGATAGTTTTTCAGCAGCTTTTAACAAGGCGTTCTACGGCACTCCTTCTGAAATAGTGAGACTGTCAAATTATGTGGAACTGCCCAATCTGGAGGAATATTTTAACGAACTTCCTACACTGGCCAAAGTGAGAAAGAAACAAGGCAAAAAATATTTCAAAGTACTGAGCAACAATGCCGAAATACCTGTTTTTGAGCCATTAGTAATGGTAGATCAGGTGGCAATTGACAATACGGAAGCGGTACTGGCCGTTTCGCCCAAGCAAATTGAACGCATCGAAATCATCAATGCTCCTTATACCAAAGGCGCATATACTTATGGTGGCATCATCCACCTGATTTCCAAAGAAGGTTATTTTGCGGATATCGATTTGCCCAAAAATGGTTTATTTCTGGATTATCAGTTTTTTAGTCCTAAAAAAGCTCAACTTAAAAACAAGGACATCAGCCATGAAAACCCGGAAGCTGCCAATACGATCTATTGGAATCCTATGATTACTGCTTCAGATTTAGAAAAGAGCATTAGTTTTACAACACCCGCTTTAGTAGGAAATTACGAGCTTATAGTGCGTGGAATAACAACGGAAGGAAAAGTCTTTTCAGCGATATATGTTCTTGTAATCGAATAAGTTCAAATCGCAGCACTACTTAACAATCACCCCTTTAAATGAGGTGCTATACTTTTCCCAGGCCTGGCTTTCATAAGCGCCACTACCAAAATAATTCATGACGGGTTCAAAGCTTTTTGGTGGAAAAAATCCAGGAACAACACTGATAATTTGCAGGTCTTCATTCATAAAAATATAGCTGGGATATGACATTTTGCCTTTGAGTAGGGCCTGTGCCAATTCGTGGGAGCTGCGCGACTTTCCGGGATATTTATTCACGAAAGCGCGGTTCATAAAAATAACGGTATCAGGACGTTCGGCATCAAATTTCACCATATAAAAATGATCTTGCATATAGGCAGCAACATCAGGGTGTGCAAAGGTTTCTTTGTCCATTTTTTTGCACCAGCCACACCAATCGGTGTACATATCGATAAAAATTTTCTTAGGATTCTCCTGTTGTTTTTCAATAGCTGTTTCAAAATTCAGCCATTGTATGGTTTTATTCTGTGCCTGAATGCCGCTAAGGCTAAGCATTACAAGCAGTAACAAAAAAACAGATTTCATAGTTTAGTTTAGTATTAAGTGCGTTTTAGGCGATCGAGTTCACGCTTCGTGTCTTTGTCCTTGAGTGTGTGGCGTTTGTCGTAATGATGTTTCCCTTTGGCCAGTGCAATTTCCAGTTTTGCCAGTCCGCGTTCATTTACAAAAAGTACGACAGGTACAATGGTAAAACCCTTTTCATTGATTTTTGTACGCAGCTTTTTCAGTTCACGGGCATTCAATAAAAGTTTGCGGTCGCGCTTAGGCTCGTGGTTATAATGTGTGCCATGCGTATATTCGGCAATATGCATTTCGCGCACAAAGAGTTCGCTTCCTTCAAAAGCACAATAAGCATCGTTGAGGCTCACCTTGCCTTCCCTTATCGACTTTATCTCGGATCCGGTAAGCACGATACCGGCCACCAGCCTGTCTTCCAGAAAATATTCAAAGCTGGCACGTTTATTTTTAATACGTATAGTATTATTATTCTTCATAAGAATGCAAAATTAATATAATTCCAGCACACTAATCAGTGAAAAAACGCAGCAGCTTTGAACTTTAACAAAGATTAAAGCAACGAAAAACTATCTGTTGTCACCCAAAATCAAAGGCAATCCATCTGCACTATTGCCAATTATCACCACTTTGGTATTAGGCGATTCGGCGAGTTTTAAGGTAGCTTGGATACCTTTTTCACGCAAAATTTTCTCAGTAATACTCTCGCTAAGAATCTTGTTTGCTACAGCTTTACCCTCAGCGTCAATACGTTGACGTTCAGCTTCCTGTTCTGCTTTCTCCAACTTAAACTCATATTCAAGGGCTTCCTGTTCCTGTTTGAGTTTACTCTCAATCGCTGACTTTATGGTTGGTGGCAAAGTAATCGAACGGATAAGTACCTGGTTGAGCTGCACATATTTTTCATCCAGCAGCTTTTTTGTTTCGTCGTAAATCTCTACCTGAATAGCATCACGTTTTGTGCTGTAAATCTGCTCCGGCGTATAGCGTCCAACGACTGAGCGCGCAGCCGATCTTAGTGTTGGCAACACAACCCGTCGCATATAATCCGTCCCGATTTGCGAATGCAGAAGTCCCAACACTTCCCAGCGTGGTTGGTACCAGGCTGAAAAATCTACCCTGATTTCCAAACCATTAGACGAGAGCACATTCATTTCTTCAGCTACTTCCTGCTGACGGGTTTCATAAACATACATAGAATTCCAAGGTGCTAAGAAGTGAAATCCTTCTTTATAAGTCACTTCCGTGTCAACACCGCCGGCAAAAAGTTTAAACAAAACACCACCGTGGCCTGCCGGAATAGTAACCGTCATCCGGCTCCAAAAAATTATTAACAATAACACCACGCCAACTATGACGGCAATGGGCAAAATCTTCTTGAAATCAAATTCTTCGTTTGTACTCATTCTTGTAAAATTTTAAATAAAATATCTTCAAAAGTGGTTTGTTCATCCAGGTTTAGCTTTAAAATAATCCGCTCTCCTGCATAATTCGTGCAAGTTACAAGAACTTTTTCAGAATTGGGAATCCAAATTGGATTTGATAACGGAAACTTACTCTCCAATAAAACTGAAAAGCCCTCACCATTGAGCCTGCTACTGATTAAATAATGTCGTCTTTCATTGTAACCCACATAAATCATTTTGTAATCAGAATCAGCCCAGTTGGCGTCAATCAAATTTAAGCTGTCACTTTTTATTTCTTTATAAACAGCTCCATACCAGTTTAATAACACAATTTTTGTAACTAAACCATCCTTCGTATTGAAACTAATCAGTTTGTCAGTAGGCGACCAGCGTGGGTTTTCCGCCACGACATTTCGAGTGAGCTGATTCAAATTGTCATACTTAAAATCGTAGGTATAAATATGTGTATGCTGCTGACTTTGTCGCTGACCGATAAACATAAGCAAATTGCCTTCGTGATTGAACTGAGGTGCGTTCGCTTTTATGGCTCTTTCGGGAATAAGAAACCTGGATTCGCCTGCGAAAAACTGCTGCTTTAATTGCCTTTCGGGATGCGTAACAAACACGATTGCTTCATCATCAGGCGACCAGCATGAGGCACCCACAGTTTTGGTTCCGTTTGTAAACTGTTGTATTACAGTTGTATTAAAATCGTAAAAATACAACTGGCTATCGACACTTGATGTAAACAACAACTTCGTCCCGGCTTGATTAATAACCGAAAATTGCGGATTAACTTGCTCTGAAAGCAGCGTATCCATCCGGTAAAAAGAGGAATACTGTGCCGTTGTCGACAAGCTAAAAATCAAACAAAACAGGAGTACCCAAAAGCGCATGACGGCAAAAATAGTGTTTTGTGGCGCAGAAAACTTACTTAAACCTTAGTTTTGTCACACTTTAAAGGCAAATTCAAATACATCTCGCTGACTAAATTTTCCCCTGCACGATTTCTTCTACCACTTCAGGATCAAGCAAAGTAGTTGTATCGCCAAAATCGCTGGTATGTCCTTCTGCAATTTTGCGCAAAATGCGGCGCATAATCTTTCCTGATCTGGTTTTGGGGAGTCCGCTAACGAGCTGGATTTTATCGGGTTTGGCAAAAGACCCGATAATCTTGCTCACAGTTAGCAGCACCGATTGCCGGATACCTTCCTCACCGCCGGTGCTGAAATTGGTGCAAACCACGTAAGCATATATCCCCTGTCCTTTAATATCGTGCGGAAATCCTACCACTGCAGATTCAGAAATCAGCGGATGTTCGTTGATGGCATTTTCTATTTCGGCAGATCCCAAGCGGTGTCCCGAAACATTTATTACGTCATCTACCCTACCGAGGATACGGTAATAGCCGTCTTCGTCGCGTTTCACACCATCTCCACTGAAATACATATTTTTATAGGTAGAGAAATAGGTTTGCCGAAACCGCTCATGGTCTCCCCAAATCGTTCTGGCTATGCCCGGCCAGGGATATTTTATACATAGATTTCCCTCTACACTGTTGCCTGTCAGCTCTTTACCATCCTGATCAACAATCACAGGCTGAATCCCCATCAGCGGCATGGTAGCATAAGAGGGCTTGGTGGGCGTAATGCCTGCCAGCGGACTAATCATGATGCCACCGGTTTCTGTTTGCCACCAGGTGTCCACAACCGGGCAGCGGTTTTTGCCGATATGGTCGTGGTACCAGTGCCAGGCTTCTTCGTTGATGGGCTCGCCAACGGTACCCAGCACTTTCAGGCTTTTCAGGTGTTTGCCATCGAGCCATTCCATTCCCATCGCCATCAGCGAACGGATTGCAGTAGGCGCCGTATAAAACTGATTTACTTGGTGCTTGTCAATGATTTCCCAGTAGCGCCCCGCGTCCGGAAAGGTCGGAATGCCCTCAAACATCAGGCTCGTAGCGCCATTAAGCAGTGGTCCGTAAACCAAATAACTGTGGCCTGTAATCCAGCCAATATCAGCGCTGCAAAAATACACATCGCCATCGCCGTACTGAAAAACATTGCGAAAAGTGTAAGCTGTAAATACCATATACCCGGCAATGGTATGCACAAGACCTTTGGGTTTCCCGGTTGAGCCGCTGGTGTACAGCACAAACAACGGGTCTTCAGCATCCATAAGCTCAGCCTCGTGATCAGTTGAAACGCCTTCCACGAAGTCGTCCCACCAGATGTCGCGCCCGGCTTTCATCTGGATTTTTTCGCCGGTACGTTTCAGTACCACCGCGGTTTTCACGCAATTGCAATTGTCCATGGCTTCATCGGCAATGGCTTTAAGCTGTGTAATTTTATTGCCCCGAAAACCACCATCTGCAGTGATAAGTAAGCTGGCTCCGGCATCTTTCATGCGATCGGACAAGGATTGAGCCGAAAATCCGGCAAAAACAATGGAATGAATCGCACCAATGCGGGCACAGGCCAGCATTGCAATAACAAGCTCCGGAACCATAGGCAGGTATATTCCTACGACCTCACCTTTTTTCACACCAGCTTTCAAGAGGGCGTTACTAAAGCGTTTTACCTCATCAAACAATTGTTGGTAAGTTAGTTCGCGCGTGGCTTCGGAAGGATCGTTTGGCTCCCAGATTATCGCTTTTTGATTGGCGCGGTAGAACTGGTGACGCTCAAAAATATTTTCAGTGATATTCAGTTTCGCACCTTCAAACCATTTGATTTCTGCTTTCTCAAAATCCCAGTTGAGGAGATTATCCCATTTTTTGCGCCAGAAAAAACTATCTGCGACATGCGCCCAAAAACCCGTAGGATTGGTAACGCTTTTTTGATATTCGAAGATGTAACCGCCTAAGGTTGAAACGCGTGGTACCATATAATTATTTTTAAATTGGTGATTAAAAAAGCCCAAATACGCTTTAAGAATATTTGAGATGTGGTTTATTTTGGGATAAATGTACAAAAAAATCACACCAACAACCGACTAAGCCATCAAAAGGATTTTTTTGATTGTTGTATTATTTTTTGATAAAATCAAAAATTAAAGCACAAAAAAATAGGAATGAAATTTCACAATCATTCCTGTGTTTAAAGAAATTAATTCAATACTTAAAACATCACCGACAAGCCAAACATAGCATGAGCGGGAGCTTGCGGAAAATAACCATCTGAGGTATATTCTTGTTTATCATATACATATTGATACACCCATCCATTGGTTTCGTACCAGCTGCTAAAGAGATTATTTACCTGTAATTTAAGCTCCAGCTTTTTAAATAATTTTTGTGGAACTTCATAAACTATCCGTGCATTTGTAACCAGATAAGGATCCAGGCTGCGGTCTTTATTGGAGCTGTTATCCAAATATTGACGGCTCACATAGCTTGTTTGCAAGTCAATTAGCATTCCGTCAAATGGCTTGACACCAATTTGCAGGCCGGCCACCACATCGGGTGAAAACGAAATATCGGTCGTTCCAAGTTCCTTAGCATATTGATAGGGTTCAGTTTTGGGATCATCCCAATAGTTCCAGTTATCGACATAATGGATGTAATTCTTAATTTTATTGGTGCTAAAACTAAAATGACCACCAACGCTCAAACTCCTGCCAATAGAATAGTTAATGCTGTTTTCTATTCCCAAACGATAGCTGTCAGGCACATTAGTGAGAATGGCAGCGCCTACATTATTGATTTTTCCGGTGAGCACAAGCTGATCTTTATACTGCATATAATACACATTGGTATTGAATGTAAATCTTTGATTGTTAAGCGCATATCCGGCTTCAAAATTGAGTAACTTCTCATGTTTGATTTCTTGGGTAGGATCGGCATCGCGGTAAACTGAACGGTTTGGCTCACGTTGAGAAATAGCTACTGAGATATAAGCGCTGTTTTTTGGATTAATGGTATAAAACAAGCCGGCCTTCGGATTGAAAAAGTCATACTGATGTTCCTGACTAATATCTCTTAAATCATCGTGAATACCCAAAATTTTGTAGTCGATATGTCGAAATTGAAGGTCGGCGAAAAGACTAAATTCCCGGTTGAGCTCAAAAAGACTTTTGATATACATATTATAGTCTGTTTTCAGGCCGTTATTATTGTACCAAGGAATATCATTCATACTTTCAGAGCTGTATTGTGCCCAGCTGATATAGCCGTAATGGTCGCCATCATATTGATTCCAGCCGCCGCCGAAAGTAGTGTTTATACGTTTTGTCTCGTGATTCAAGGCCAGGTTGAAACCATAAAAGTTGTTGTCGAGCCATTTCTGCTGAACAAGATCCGTGCGGCGAATAGTTTCGCTACCAATAATCACATTTGGAAGTTGGTAGTCACTAAATTTACGTTGATTCTTCCAGCTTTCGTAGTAGCCACGACCTTTGGTATAAAATGCCGCACCGCTCAAACGCAATTCGTCAGTAAACTGATGTGCGATATGCAGCTGGTAATAATCCTGCTGGTAATTATCGGTTTGATCTTTATAATAGCCGAGCAAATTCCCGTCTATGTCGAGCATCTCGCCCGAGGGATTATAGCGCCTCCCCGATTTCGTTTCCAGACTATCTTTTGGCACACCGTTCCAGGCTTGATAAGTAGCTTGTTTCCCGCTTGTTGCAATGACTTTAATCAGTGTTCGATTACTCGACCAGGAACCAGAAAGGTAGTAAGAAGCCAGGTCGGACCAGGCGCGATCTACATAACCATCGGAAGTGATTTTACTCAATCGGCCATTTAGTGCGAAGCCCTTTTTGCTTCTACCGGTAGAGAAGTTCAGGCTATTGCGGAAGCTGTTGTAGGAACCGGCATTCGACTCCAATCGCGCAAAAGCCTCATCGAATGGCGCATCAGTTTTGATGTTGAGGCTAGCGCCAAATGCGGCAGAACCATTGGTAGAGGTGCCGACGCCACGCTGGATATTGATGTTATCGATAGAAGAAGCAAAATCAGGCAAATTGACAAAAAACACGCTGTGTGATTCAGGATCATTGACCGGCACGCCATTCATGGTAACATTGATTCGGGTAATATCTGAACCTCTGATTCTCAGACTAGTATATCCAATTCCAGTGCCGGCATCCGAACTCACAACCAGTGATGGCGTTTGTTGTAATAAATAAGGCAGATCAGCTCCACTGTTGTTTTTGCTGATAGCTGCGGCATTCACAATACTTTGGGTAAGCGGTGTTTTTGGTGCTGGTCGTGAAGCACTTACAACGACTTCATCTTGCAAGAATGCGGCAGGTTGCATCACAATTTGAACATTTTTATCTTGTGAAAGCTCAAATGCCTCCACCTGACTTTCGAAACCGATAAAGGAAGTTGACAGATCATATTTTCCCGATTTCAGATTCCTAAACTCAAAACTTCCATCTGTGTCAGTAACCTGATGGTAAGCATTTTGCAGTAAAGTAACGTGAGCTCCGGCCAAG
>Ga0265295_1004261_pt1 | contig 19436 bp, 17 predicted proteins | sample Munlansysbiofilm_FD_192503 | JGI IMG/M metagenome (GOLD analysis project Ga0265295, IMG submission 192503) | Leachate microbial communities from a municipal landfill in Southern Ontario, Canada - Methane capture system biofilm | ecosystem: Engineered > Solid waste > Landfill > Unclassified ... | reverse complement strand
GGCAAGTTTGGCGGTCGAGTGGGAACCCGGTTTCCCCCTGAGCCCAACGGGTATCTTCACCTCGGCCATGCAAAATCCATCTGCCTGAATTTCGGCATGGCCCGGGAATACAACGGGACCTGCAACCTGAGATTTGATGACACCAATCCAGCCAAGAAATACCAGCGGTACATTGACGCAATCATCGAGGATGTCAGGTGGCTCGGGTTTGACTGGGGCGATACCATCCATTACGCCTCAGATTATTTTGAAAAGCTGTACAACTTTGCCGTGGATCTGATCAAGGCGGGCAATGCCTTTGTGTGCGACCTCTCCTTTGACCAGATGAGGGAATATCGAGGCACCCTAACCCAGCCCGGCAGGGACAGCCCCCATCGAAACCGGACAGTCGAAGAAAACCTTGACCTGTTCAGCAGAATGAGAAACGGTGAATTTGACGAGGGCAGCTGCTGCCTCAGGGCAAAGATAGACATGAGCTCCCCCAACATCATCCTCAGGGATCCTGTGATCTACAGGATCAAGAAGATAGGCCACCCGAGGACGGGGGATACCTGGTGCATCTATCCCATGTACGATTTTACCCACTGCATCTCGGATTCCCTGGAAAACATCACCCATTCTTTGTGCACCCTGGAATTCCAGGACAACCGCGCCCTTTACGACTGGACTCTGGACCACCTTGACGTGCCCTGCCATCCCCAGCAGATCGAGTTTGCAAGGATGAATCTGGATTACACCATCATGAGCAAGAGAAAGCTCCAGATACTCGTTGACAATCACCATGTTGAAGGGTGGGACGATCCAAGGCTTCCCACCCTTGCCGGCATTCGAAGAAGGGGCTATACCCCGGAGGCTATCCGAAACTTCTGCGCCACCATCGGAGTCAGTAAAAAGGAGAGCCGCATCGACATGGGGCTGTTGGAAAACGTGCTCAGGGAGGATTTAAACCAGAGGGCTCCAAGGGTCATGGGCGTGATCAACCCCTTGAGGGTTATCATTGAAAACTGGCCCGGGGAAACCGTCGAGGAACTCGATGCCGCAAACCACCCCCAGCGCCCTGAAATGGGCAGCCGAAAGGTTACCTTTGGCCGGGAGATCTTTATCGAGCAGGAGGACTTCATGGAAGATCCGCCTAAAAAGTTTTTCCGCCTGGGACCTGGCCGGGAGGTGAGGCTCAGATACGCCTATTTCATCACCTGCAGGGAGGTGGTCAAAGACGAGTCAGGCAAAATCTCCCACCTCGTCTGCACCTATGACCCAGAAACCCGGGGCGGTGATGCCCCTGATGGTAGAAAGGTCAAGGGAACCCTTCACTGGGTCTCGGCCCGGGGGTCGGTTCCGGCCAGGGTCCGCCTCTACGACCGTCTCTTCTCAACCCAGGATCCCGAAGCAAAAGGCGAGGAGTTCATCGACAACCTCAATCCCGACTCTCTGGTCTGCCTGGACGATGCCAGGGTGGAAACAAACGCTGCCGCAACAGAGCCCGGCACCGTCGTTCAATTTGAACGGCTGGGTTATTTCTGCCTAGATGCAAAGGATTCCACCCCTGAGCTACCGGTCTTCAACAGAACCGTCACTCTTCGCGACACCTGGGCCAAGAAAAGGTAATGGTGTCATTCCGCCCCCTTTGGCGGCCCTGCCCGGAACGGTAAACGTCGGGGGAATTTTTATCCTTCCTGCCTAAAGCCCAGGAACTGCGGGCTAAAGTCCTCAAACAGCCTGGGCTTCTTAACGCCAGGAAGGACAAAAATTCTAACCCCCTTTGGTTTACAATGTTCCGGCCAGGGCCGCCAAAGGGGGCTCTAAAATCGAGGCTCTCACAGTAATGTTTCGGTGGGAGTTTCATCTAAAATCCACATGTCCTGGCGGATACAACAAACGCTGACACTCGATTTAAGACTGAACTTTGTCTCTTGTTTCAAGTTTCTTGTTTCTTGTCAACCGATCTTCCAGGTGGTTCCTTCAGGGCCGTCCTCAAGGATGACGTTCATTGCATCCAGCTGGGTGCGGATCTCATCGGCCCTGGCAAAATTTTTGGTTTTTCTTGCTTCAACTCTTTCCTTGATCAAACCCTCGATGAGGTCCCCGTCCAGCTCCTTATCTGCAAGGCCTGACTCCTTCTTGGCTCTGAAGTAGTCAGCCGGTTTGTGGGTCAGGATTCCCATAATAGCCCCCATGCGCTTGAGGTCAGAGCAGAGGGTGGATACCTGGGTCAGGATCTCGGGGGTTAAAGTTTCTTCGTGGAGATCGAGAAGCCGGTTTCCGCTCTTGACCGTGTCAAACAGGGTTGCCATGGCCCTGGCCGTGTTAAAATCATCATCCATGGCCTCTTCAAAGTCTGCCCATTCCCTGCCTGGATCATTTCCGTTGACCACCCTGGCTCCTGCACCCTCTGCCCGCTCAAGAAAGGCGTAGAGCCTGTCAAGTCCCGAAATAACCTCATCCATGGAGGTGTCGTTGTAATCTATGGGGCTTCTATAGTGTTTGGACAGAAGAAACATGCGGATCACCTCGGGATGGTAATCCTCCAGCACATCCTTGATCATGACGAAATTGCCAAGGGATTTAGACATCTTCTCGTTATCTATGTCCACAAAGCCGTTATGAATCCAGTACTGAACAAAATTCTTGCCAAAGGCCGCCTCTGACTGGGCAATCTCGTTCTCGTGGTGGGGAAAGATGAGGTCTTTTCCGCCGCCATGGATGTCAAAACTCTCTCCAAGATATTTGTGGCTCATGGCCGAGCACTCGATATGCCAGCCGGGCCTGCCGTCCCCCCAGGGGCTGGGCCAGGAGGGCTCACCCGATTTTGCCGGTTTCCACAGGGTGAAATCCTTTGGATCACGTTTTTTACTGTCTACGGCAATCCTGGAACCTGGAATCATGTCGTCGGGGTTTCTGCCCGACAGCTTGCCGTATTCACCGTAGGACTGGATGGAAAAAAAAACATCGCTGCCCTCCACATGGTAGGCCTTGCCCTTTTCGATGAGCAGCTGGATGAATTCGATGATTTCTTTTATATGTTCAGTCGCCTTGGGTTCAATGGTCGGCCTGAGCACGTTAAGGGCGTCCATCTCATTGTGAAATTCGTCGATGTAGCGCTCACTGATTTCCTTTGGCTGCTTGCCAAGCTCGTTGGCACGCTTGATGATCTTGTCATCCACGTCCGTAAAATTTCTGACGTAGCAGACATCGTATCCCGAGTGCTGGAGCCACCGGAAGATCACATCAAAGACCACAACCGAACGGGCATGGCCGATGTGGCTTGTATCGTAGACGGTGGGACCGCATACGTACATTTTCACCTTGTTAGCCTCCAGGGGGACGAAGGTCTCTTTGTTTTTTTTCTGTGTATTGTAAATGCGTAAGCTCATATTATTTCCTGATCTCCTAGGGTTTAAAAACAAACCTTCAGACAATATTACCTGTCTATCTATCGACTTCCAGGTTCCTTATTAAAACAACGGTGTGGGCCCCAATGCCCTCACCCCTTCCAGCAAACCCAAGCCCTTCGGTTGTGGTTGCCTTGATATTAATCTGGCTCTGGGCCACACCAAGCCTTTCTGCGATATTTTTTTCCATGGCCGACCTGTGGGGGGCGAGCCTTGGACGCTCGGCAAACACCGTACAGTCAACATTTTCAATGGCATACCCCCGATTCTCAATGAGTTCCCTGCAGCGCTCAAGTAGAACAAGACTTGATATGCCTTTAAATTCAGGATCTGAATCCGGAAAATGAAGCCCTATATCACCCAGGCCTGCGGCACCAAGCAAGGCGTCACACACCGAGTGAACCAGCACATCGGCGTCTGAATGGCCGAGAAGACCCTTTTCGAAATCAACGGTCACCCCGCCAAGAATTAAATCCCTGCCCTTGATCAGCCTGTGTACATCATAACCTGAGCCTATTCTCACCTGTCCTCCCAATATAAACACCAGGGGAAATTCCACCCCTTTTTATATGAAATTACCGTCAAAACATCGTTGTGCGAGTCTCGAATTTAGCGCCCTCTTTGGTTTCCCTGACCGTAACATTCAAAACCAAAGATGAAAAAAATTTAAATAAAGTCAAAATGAACTCCGACGTTTTGCGTTCTGGTCAGGAGAATCCAAGGGGACGGGATGACACTAACTCCCGCCCTGCACCATCGTGTTTCTCTCTTAGTTGTCTCCGCCAGCTGTCAGGGCTGTCAGGGCTTGTGGATTATAGACTGTTTTGACCAAAAACCACAAGAAATACCTGCATTCCTTAGCAGACGGGGTAGCAAAAGCCCCTGACCATCGAATTTTCAAGCAAAGCAGCTGTCGTTTTTAGTCCCTTGCCTGTGGGTTATAGAAAATTAGGCATTTTTAGACCATAAACAGATACAATCACCTGTCTTACATAAACGTTAATTCAAATAAAATGGACAAACTTAACCTAACAGTATAAGAAAGCAGCAACAAAAGGCAAGATTAATGCATAAAAACAAACTGCATCAGGAGGGTATCGTTGAATAAAACCATAGATGTCTTTTCAAAGGAGTTCTGGATAGACAGGTGGAACAACATTGACAAAAAGGATTCGACCGAGGTTCACAGGGGATTTTCAACCCCAGAATTCTGGGATCGGGCTTCGCTCACTTACGACAGGGGGACTGAAGAGCTCGCATCCAGAAAAACAGACAGGGCCATGGAGATGTTTGAAAGAAGCGGCCTCTGTCTTAAGGGCATGGAGATCCTTGAAATAGGATGCGGAACCGGCACCCTTGCAATGGATCTTGCACGCCGGGGGGCAAGGGTTACAGCGATTGACTTTTCAAGGGGCATGCTTGATAGATTCCGGGAAAACATGCCCGTTGATCTTGAGGACCGAATCGAAATCCTCTGCATGGACTGGGACAATGTGGATATCCGGTCCCTTGGGTGGCATCGCCGTTTTGACCTCACCATCGCATTCATGTCGCCTGCCATTTCAACCCCCGAGGCCCTGGAACGAATGATGGACACATCGAAAAATGCCTGCGCCATGAAGGGCTGGGCCGCACGACGCACCCACCCGATACTTGACGAACTCTGGGCCAAAATCATGGGCACACCCCTTGATGACAAGCCCCAGACCCTGATGATAAAGTTCAACCTCCTGGTTGCCATGGGGTTTCTGCCTGAACTATCCTGGGACACCATCTCGTGGGAGAGTGCCGTCACCGTTGATGAGGAGTTTGAGACCAGGCTCGCCTTTTTCCAGAGGGTGTCTGATAGGCCCGTTGAAGAGCTTAAACAGATCATCCGTTCCCACCTTGAATCCATGGCCGAAAACAACACAATTAAAAAGGGGCAGACAGGTATTACAGGCACCCTTGTGTGGAAGCTGTTCGAGAATTCTAAATAAGTTTTTTAATCCGTTCCCAACCAGTTTCAGGGATCTGGGCACCCACCACCTGGCACACCTCGTACCCGCAGGCAGATCCTAGGCGGCCGCTCTTTTCAAAGGAAAACCCATGGGCCATTCCAAAGAGAAAACCCGAGGCCCAGAGATCCCCTGCCCCCGTCGTATCAATGGCCCTGTTTCCATTCTGGGGATCAATCCTTATCATCCGCCCGTCTGCTGCCACAAAGGAACCCCGCTCCCCCACCTTGAGAACGGCAACCTCAACGTTCTTTGCCAGGGCCTTCAGGGCAGCCGGTTCATCACTTAAGCCCGTATAGGCCCTTGCCTCATCCTCGTTGGCAATAAGGATGTCAACGTAATCGGCAATAATATCGCTGAGAATGGGCCTTGCCGCCTCGACAACCTCAAAGCTTGCAAGGTCAAGGGCAATCTTTGCCCCGACAGCCTTTGCGCTTTTAAGGGAAGCCAGCATCAGATCCGGGTTGAACAGAAGGTACCCCTCAATCACGGCTATGGCGGTATCTTTGAACAGCTCGGGCAGAACCGTTGCAGGATTCATCTCAACGGATGCACCAAGATGGGTAAACATGGAGCGCTGGGCATCCGGGGTAATGACAGAGAGCACACGGCCGGTTGTGGTGGAAGAGACATTGAAGAAAGGTTCCACATTGAATCCCCTCAAGGCCTCCTCGTACTGGTCTCCATAGGAGTCTTTACCCCGCATGCCTATGAATCGTGCCTGACCCCCAAGCCTTGCCGCCCCCACGACGGTGTTGCATGCGGCTCCGCCAGGGACCACCACCGGTTTTTGCCGGCTCTGGCCAAGTATATGCTCCTGGTCGTGGTGATCGACAAGGGTCATTCCTCCCTTTTCCTTGCCAAGGGCCGTTAGAAAGCCGTCTGATTCATTTATCAAAAGATCCACCAGGGCGCTGCCTATGCCCGTGATTCGCGTGTTTATAACCTTCATTATCTCTGTTTGTTCCCCCTGATACGGCCAAAATTGTTTTCCAGCCTGATTTTCTTTTTGTTAAATAATGTAAATGTGCTATAGGTGATAGCTTAATTTAAAACGATTATCAACAAAATAAGGAGTTGATCATGACAGAACCCATATCCACCATGTTCACATCTGAATCTGTAACCGAGGGGCATCCTGACAAAGTGGCAGACGCCATTTCAGACAGCATACTTGATGCCATCATGGCCCAGGATAAGAACTGCAGGGTCGCCTGCGAAACCCTTGTCACAACGGGCCTTGCCATGATTGCAGGCGAGATCACAACAGACTGCTATGTGGAGATTCCTGAGATCGTGCGCCAGACCATCCGGGAAATCGGGTACAACTCATCCACAATGGGTTTTGACTGGCAGACCTGCTCGGTTGTCACGAGCATAGATCACCAGTCCCTGGACATTGCCCAAGGGGTGGATGAGGGTGCGAACAAGGAGCAGGGGGCAGGTGACCAGGGCCTGATGTTCGGCTTTGCAACCGACGAGACCCCGGAATTGATGCCCATGCCCATAAACTATGCCCACAAGCTGGCCCAGCGCCTCACCCAGGTGAGAAAAAATGGATCCCTTGATTTTTTAAGGCCCGACGGCAAGTCCCAGGTGACAATAGAATATGTGGACGGCAAACCCAAAAGGGTGGATACCGTTGTAATCTCGGCCCAGCACAAACCCGATATCACCCATGAAAACCTCAAGGACGCCATCATAACCGAAGTGATAAGAAAGATTATCCCGGCCGAGATGATGGACGGAGACACAAAGTTTTTCATCAACCCCACCGGCAAATTTGTCCTTGGCGGCCCCATGGGAGACTGCGGGCTCACCGGTAGAAAGATCATCGTTGATACCTACGGCGGCCAGGGAAGCCACGGCGGCGGATGCTTTTCAGGCAAGGACCCCTCCAAGGTGGACAGAAGCGCATCCTACATGGGACGTTACATCGCCAAAAACCTCGTTGCTGCAGGCCTTGCCAACAAGTGTGAAATCCAGGTAGCCTATGCAATCGGCGTGGCAGAACCCGTATCCCTTATGGTGGACTTCATGGGAACGGGCAAGATTTCGGAAAAAAGAGCCGTTGAGATTGTTCGCGAGGTGTTTGAACTTAAACCCGCCGGTATCATCAAGACCCTTGATCTGAGAAGACCCATCTATAGAAAAACAGCGGCCTATGGACATTTTGGACGCAACGACCCGGATTTCACCTGGGAACGAACCGACAAGGTTGAAGAAATCAGAAAAAAAGCAGGACTGCAAAGCCTGCCTGAAGTTAAGGAGTAGATAAAATGACAGCAAAAACAGCCGGGGTGCAGCCCCTTGATTTAAATCTGAAAAACAAGGTCAAGGATATCACCCTTGCCATGGACGGACACAAGGATATGCAGCTCTCGGAAAAAGAGATGCCCGGCCTCATGGCGCTTAGAAAAAAATACGGTAAGGAAAAACCCCTTGCCGGTTTAAAGATCATGGGCAGCCTTCACATGACCATTCAGACGGCCATGCTCATCGACACCCTGTACGAGCTTGGTGCGGACCTGAGATGGGCCACATGCAACATCTTTTCCACCCAGGACCATGCGGCAGCGGCCATTGCAGAAAAAGGCTCTGCATCTGTCTTTGCCTGGAAGGGTGAGACCCTGGAAGAGTTCTGGTGGTGCACGGAACAGGCCCTGACCTGGCCCGACGGAACAGGGCCGGACATGATCGTGGACGACGGCGGTGACGCCACCCTCTATGTCCACCAGGGTGCCAGGGTTGAGGCCGACCCTTCCCTTCTCGACAACATTTCCGGCAGTGCAGACGAGATCGCTCTCATGGAAAGACTCAAAAAAGGTTATGAATTAAACCCCACAAAATGGACCGAAATCGGGAAGAAAATCAGGGGCGTCTCGGAAGAGACCACCACCGGGGTTCACCGCCTCTACCACCTTGCCGCAAAAAAAGAACTGCTCTTTCCCGCCATCAACGTGAACGACTCGGTTACCAAATCAAAATTTGACAACCTTTACGGGTGCAGGGAATCCCTGGCCGACGGCATCAAGCGGGCCACGGATGTAATGCTTGCGGGCAAGGTAGTTGTGGTTGCAGGCTACGGCGATGTGGGTAAAGGGTGTGCCGACTCCATGAAGGGATATGGAGCCAGGGTCATCATCACGGAAATCGACCCCATCTGCGCACTCCAGGCAGCCATGGAAGGATTCCAGGTCATGACCATGGAAGAGGCCGCTCCCCAGGGAGACATCTTTGTCACAGCAACGGGCAACTACCATGTTATCCGGGGCGAGCACATGGAAAAAATGAAGGATGAATCCATCCTCTGCAACATCGGCCACTTTGACAACGAGATAGAGATGGCCTTTTTTGAAAAAAATCCGGCCAACACCAAGTCCGTTATAAAACCCCAGGTGGACAAGTGGACCATGGAATCGGGTAAATCCATCATCGTTCTTGCCGAAGGACGCCTCGTCAACCTCGGATGCGCAACAGGTCACCCAAGTTTTGTGATGAGCAACAGCTTTACCAACCAGACCCTGGCCCAGATCAAGCTTGCCAGGGAAGATCTGGAAAAAAAGGTGTATGTCCTGCCCAAGGAGCTTGACGAGGAGGTTGCCCGCCTTCACCTTGATATCCTGGGCGTAAAACTCACAAAGCTGACTCAAGAGCAGGCCGATTACATTGGAGTGCCTGTGAATGGACCGTTTAAATCAGACCTATACCGGTATTAAACAGTGGGTAGTGGGTAGTGGGTAATAGGTAGTGGGTTGTAGGGGCGGCCTTTTTGGGGTCGCCCTTTTTGATGGTCAAAAAAAAGGGGGTTACACGTGTTTGTGGGGCCGGTTTCCAAGCTTGTGCATATGCTCATGCTGGTGGACGCTAACCTCGTCGTCCAGAAGAATCCTTCCGTTTTCCATGGAAAAGACCCTGTCTGTTATTGATGTAAGAAAGTTGAAATCGTGGGCGATCACCAAAAGTGTGACATCGAGGGTGTTCAGGATCTCGACCAGCCTCTCCTTGACCTTATCGTCAAGGCCTGCCGTGGGTTCATCAAGGAGGAGAACCCTGGGTTCCATGGCGAGCACCGAGGCAAGAGCAACGAGCCGCTTCTGGCCGCCGGAGAGTCTGTGGGTGATGGCGGGCTCAAGGTCGGCGATTCCAAGGGCTGCAAGGATATCCCGGGCTTTCTTAAGCGCATTTTTCGGTGTAAGCCCGAGATTAAGGGGGCCAAAGGCAACGTCATCCACCACTGTGGGACAAAAAAGCTGGTCATCGGCATCCTGGAACATCAGCCCGATCTTTGACCGGACCTTTTGAAACTCCACCTCGGTTGATACAGGTCGGCCAAAGATTTCAATTCTGCCCGAATCCGGCCGACAGAGCCCCATGATCGTATGGAATAGGGTAGTTTTTCCGCTGCCGTTGGGCGCCATCATGCCTATGCGATCCCTGGCATAAAGGTCCAGGTCAAGGCAGTCAAGGACCTTGGCTGTTGAGCCTGGATAGGTAAATGAGATTTTTTCAAGCCTGATAACGGGCGTTTTTACAATTTTCAAAAATTTATTTCCCTAGAATTTCCATTACGATAAGGGCCAGGGTTAAACCGGCGATCACAGCCATGAAATATGGATTTAACCTGTTTTCAACCGGGCTCTCAAGGGTGTAAAATCTACCGTTAAAACCCCTGCACAGCATGGCTTTATGGACCCGCTGTGCCCTGAGGGATGCCCGGACAAAGAGCATGCCAGCAATATAGGCGTAGGTCTTGTACGAATGAAGGTTGGTTCCAGGAACAAATCCCCGGAAACGTGCGGCCCTGACAAGCCTTGTATACTCCCCGTGAATCACGGCTATGTAGCGGTAGGTCATGAGAAGCAGAAAGACGAGCTTGTTTGGAACCTTGAGGCGGTGGAGAGCCTGGCCCAGGGCGGCAACGGTCATTGTCGCCAAAAGTGCGATAAAGACCAGCAGAATTGAGACAGACTTGATGGATATCCTGAGGCAGAGCTCAAGACCTGGTCGTGTTGCAGTAAACGGCCCCAGATGTGCAAAAGCCTCTCCTTTAAAGGTAAAGGGCAGGATAACCCAGATCATCAGAACAAAAAGAAACATGGGCTTGAGGCGCTTGAAAACCGCCCCGGGTGGGAGGGATGCAAGCCCTATAAGGATCAGGGCAAGGATAAAATAGAGCCCGAGCACGTAGAAATCGTTGGAAAGGGCCAGGCTGAAAGAGACAACAAGGGCCGCAACCACCCTGACACCGGGGCTGAGCCTGTGGATGAACGAATCGCCCAGGGCGAGTTGCTCATCAATCACCCTGCCCCCTCCTGACCTGCCCCTTGCCGCCCTGCCCCTGGTTGATTCGCCTCTGGTTGATTCGACCACGGACCCAGGCTCCGGCAAAGGCCAGGGTAAATATGATGCCGATGCCAGCAACGATCTTCACCGCCGAAGGCCCTTTTTCGAGCTTCTCCTTTTGGGCCATGGCAAGGTCGAGGGAAGCTTTTGAATCCTCGGATGAATCACCGGATAAAGCCCCCTGCCCCATTGCCTGCTGCATCTCGGCAAGGGGCACGGTCCATATGGCCCGATGGCCCATGGAGGCGTCGAGATTCACAACAAGATCAGAGCTGACATCCTCTGGAATCTTAAATGAAAAGTTCCCTTCATCGTCCGTAACCCCTTTTGTTACAAGGGTTCCGGCCATGTCTTCCACCTCAATACTGCCATTGTTCACCCTGCGGTCGCCAAAGCTGCTTTCGGTATATACAACACCCCCTTCGGCCCAGGCAAACACGTACACCTTGTGAGCAGAAACCGGGCTGCACCACCAGAATACGAGAATAATCAGCACCAGAGAAATCCGCAACAACCCCACAGAAAACTCCTTGCAGACACCTTGAAAGGAGCTGAATTTTAACTCTTTACTGTTCAACCGACCCTCCTTTTCCCCGGCAGAATTTCAGGGTAGACCCGCTGGAGAAATGTAACCATGAATCCTGTGACCACCCCTTCAATGATCATGATGGGAAGGTTGGCCGTTATAATAAGAATGGAAACCTCAAGAAAGCTTTTTTCCGTAAAATAAAGGGCAAACCCCAGAAACAGGCAGGACAAAAGTACAGATCCGGCACCGGCCATAAAGGAGGCGGCAAACACGGTTCGTTTTCCCCTGTTCAGAAACGGGGAAAAAAGATAATAGCAGACAACGGCCGGGGTTGCCATGATAAGGGTATTAACCCCGAGGGCCGTTATTCCTCCATACTGGAAAAAAACAGCCTGGAGAAGGAGGGCCACGAGGATGGCGGGAAAGGCGGCCCACCCAAGAAGCAGGCCCACCACACCGTTGAGGATAAGGTGGACGCTTGAGGGTCCCAGGTTCACATGGATGAGGGAGGCCACGAAAAAGGCCGATGCAAGAATTGCCACATGAACAATACTGTCATAGTCGATTTTTTTCAACCCAATGGCAGTTCCGGCAAAGGCAAGAACACCCCCCGCCACAAGTACCTGACCGGACAAAACACCCTCTGAAATATGCATACTACCTGTCTGCCCCCCACTTATGGAATTCAACCCACAGAACGGCCCCCAGTTCTACATCCTTTTTTTCGCCATTATGCATCATCCCTTCATCCAAAGAATTAAGGGCTGCAAATCCCCACCACCCGTCAGAAGGAACCGCATAGGAGAAGATTCCGTTGGAATCGGCTTTGACCATCTGGGTCACCATATAATCGGTCGGTGCCTTGGCCTTGCCTGTGCGGTTGTAGTGCTCGACTTCCACCTCTGCATGGGGAACTGCTTTACCGTCTAAAAGCACCACCCCCTGGAACAGGTTCCCCCCATAGAGACCATAGGGTTTGGACAGGGGAACAATCTCTGTTTTAAGCCCCACGGGATCATCCCAGCCATCCTCGCCTCCAAAGGCTGCAACAACGGTCTTGGTGTAATGAACGATGAAGCACTCTTCGGCAGGCTCCCAATAGGGCTCGGGTATCATGCAAAACGCATATGCCCCGGGACGTTTGATGTTGTAAACAGCTTTAAATCCGTCACGGCCCATGATCTTTGCAGGTTTAAGACTCTGCAGGAGATCCTCCCTCTGCTCGTCCTTCACAACAAAAAAAGAAGCTGGTTTTACAAGGTCCATCCCCTTCAGTTCAAAGGGATGGGAAAAGGAGAGATCAAGGGTGATCGATCGCTCTTCCCCCTGCATCACCATGCTGTCCGAGGGAATTACCATTCCAAAATGTGCAAAGGCGCTGCCCGCCATTGCCAGCATACAAAAAACTGCCAAGGCCGCAATTTTTCTTGAAACTGCCGAACCTTTTGAGCCTCTTGAAATAAAATCCATATCCTACTCCTTAAATTAAAAAACCACAAAGGATTGCGGGCCAAAACATATGACCTCAACATTGCAACCTTCGTGGTTTAAGTGAAAAATTATACTGATTGTCTTCCCGCATCATATCAGTATACCTCTGGTAGATATGTACGGAGTTCATGGGCATGGTGTTCAGGCTTCTGCCTGAGTTAGAATACTCTTATACGCTGATGAAAGGCGTGTCAATCATTTTTTGTACCAGGAGCCCTGTTCGTTTTTCAAATATTCGCCTTTCTGGGCCTGGCTGAAAATCTGGATGGCCCTTCTTTGACCCACAGTTTGAACGTCAACCCCCTGCTGGGCAGATATGGCGGAATAGACAGCCTGTCGGTCCTTGTTTTCGGCAGCAATCAAGTCTGCATTAACCTTGTTGTCCGTGACAAACTCGAGAAAACCCTGGGCATTTTCACCGACGATTCCATCAAGCTTCATCTGAACTATCTCAGGCAGCCTCTGTTTCATCCTCTCCTTGATGCCGTTGGGAAAAGCTCCCTGAACTCCAACAATTGAAACAAGGACGACCAGAATTGTAAGCAACACTATTTTTTTTGTTTTCATATCTCCCCCTGCTACTCTTTTATCTCATTCTCTGCTTTATCAAGATCACCAAAAAAATCATCCAGAGCCCTGTCCACCTTGACATTGACATCAATGGTGATGTGAATGGGCTTAATCTCCACGGGTGCCAGCTGAACATCGTGGCTTGTGCTGCACCCGAACACCAAAAGGGACGCCCAAAGGAGTGTAGCACCCATGGCCGGTAACGTTATCTTATTCTTCATCTGCACAGTCTCCTTTAATCTTTACCAACAAGAATTTATCCTATACGTGTTCGATCCCTGAGTCTACATGTTTTTATTAGATCAACCTTGTCGCTCAGGCCGGTGTATCACACCAGGAATGACCGCATCCGGTTCCATGCCCTCTGGCAATAATTTAAAGCTCCATCGCCTTAGGAAAAAGGATGTTGTTTTCAAGATGGACATGCCTGTGCAGATCATCCTCAAACTCCTTGAGTTTCTTGTAAGTAACCACAAAGGTGTTGCAGACATCTTCCGGTATCGCATAATTATTCGCAAGGTGACGGATTTCATGGACCGCATCACCGATTTCTTCGTGTTCTACTTGAAGTTTCCCAAGGGAGATCCTTATTATTTCACGATCCTTTTTTACGGGGGCTTCCCCTTTCTTTTTGGCTGCCTCGGCCCGTTTAATCCCAGGGAAAAGGACCTCCTCCTCTTCAACGAGATGACCTGTCATGTCAGAGACAATCTTGTCGAAAATGGCTGCAATTTTAATCACCTCTGGATGTTTGGCACCGTGGACATCCGATATCTTATGGGCATATGCGGCAATCGGCGCCATCTCCTCGTTGAGGTAGCCATGGTGAGTGTTGACAATATAGTCGGCAAGAAAAGAGAGATCCCATGCCGCATAATTCTGGCTTCGGTCAAGGGGTTCGCTCTTTGCCGCCTCAATTTCCTGTTGTACTATTTGACAATCAAGATTGTTTTCCTGGCACACTGCAGTTAGTGCCACCCCGCCGCCGCAACAAAAATCTATTCCATATTTTTCAAAAACCGCTGAGGTGCGGTAATCCTCTGCAACAATTTCCCCTATTGTTTTTGAAGTCTTTTCAGGTTCAGTCATGATTTCTCCTGTCTGGGCTTGATGAAACATTAATTATTACGCACTGGATAGTAAAACTTATGGCAATAATACTCGATTGTGAAATTTATGCCAACGGCAAATGAAAGTTTCTGAAAAAATTATGGTGACAACTCCTGCCAGGCCTATATCCGTAACTGGACGGATGAAAACCCGGGTCGAATATTGGTTCCCTGTCGGTGAGCCATCTTCGGGCTCGGCATGAAAACACCGGCCAAGCTTCTGGATTGTGTCGAATCCGTTCGAATGTACGTTGCACCTCCCCAGCAATACTGTGTTTTGCATTGCCTTGGTATCATGGAGTTTCTCGGTCCCTGAAGACTTATACAAAGAATAATTAGTCACAACTCTGGAAACGGGCAAGCAGGATGCGTGGATAAACTACAGAGCTGTTGAGTCAGAGTTAATCATGTACGATGCCCGGGGCTTGCCAGCCTGCGTCTATTATTTCCATATCCGGACAGTATATCCTCAATAGCAGGTGAAATCCGTCGTCGCCTATTGGAAGCCAGTTAGCCTTTAGAGGGTCGTTGTCCTTGAGTGCTTCGGGCTGAATAAAAAGGTCCAGTGAGCCATCCTCGTTAAAGGTGAGGGGAGTCCTATCGTTGATGCTGTAGCGATCTATACTGTTTGGGATCAGGAAGTTGTCATCTCCATAAACGGTGATCGACCAGAATCCGTCCTCCAGTGTTGGCGGCAGGGCTCCTGCTTCGAAATGGACCTTGTAGTATCCTCCAGCTTTTAAAGGGCTGCCGTCCGAGTCTCTGTTAGCGCTGGCGTAGATGGCGGCAGAGACCGGGTTGGCACCTAACCCCGCCAGTGCAACCATGGCGCGGTAATCATACTCTGTGCCAAACTCAGAAATAGGCTCACCTAGGAACTCCCAGGAGTTCCAATAAACGAAGAACATGCGACTGGATTCTTTTATCCGTTCATCAACCCTTTTTAACATATCCTTCCAAGGCTTGTCGATGGCATCGGCGTCCTTTCCGAGAACCCCGGGGTCAAAGGTTAGCCCTGGCCCGACCCCTATCGATCGAAGCTTATCCATCATGGGCTGATCTGCTGCAACAGGGGTATTCTCCTGCATCAACCTATTGGCCTCTTCGAAGAATTCAACAGGGGACATGCTGGTAACACGCTCCACCGGAACATAGTCGTACTCTGGGTCGTAGGTCCCAGTAGGGGGAACATAGCTTCCGCCATCGAGATAAGCGGACAGAGGCAGCAGCTGCATCTGATCTTGAATGTTCCAGACGTTTACAAGGTCATCCTCATCTTCACACAGGGTCCGTCCGATGATCCAGCCGAGGTTCCCGGAGAATTTAATTTCTGTCATTCCCGGGGGAACAACGGTATCATGGTCGTCCTCGTTTATGAGGATGCAGACCTGCTCAGCGTAAGTATTCCCTCCACCCCCTCCGGAACCGGCAATGCCCACAGAATTTGTCCAGCCATCCATAAACTGCATCGAACAGTATCGATCTGATTCAGGCTTTACAAAAACCAAAGGTCCATCTTTCAGATCGATAAATGCCTGGGAATAAAGGGTGTCAACATTGGGGGAAACTACTCCCTGAAAGCCGGCTTTTGCCAGATCTGTGGCGTGGTGCAGCTGATTCAGAGGTGCCTTTTTGGAGCTAGCCTCCACGGTGTTTGTCGCATACTGCATGGTGGCGGCCACCATCACCAGCGGAAGGCTGAAAATATAGGCGTCGGAGATGATGTCCGTGGGGCTGGTCGAAGAGGAACTGTTGTCGCACCCCACCACCGTAAACAGGAAAAGCAAGAAAAGTAGCAGCCGGAAAAAAAATTTCATCTGTTGCATATCTCAAATTCCTAAAATAGATGACAGTAATAATATTCAGCGATAGTTTGCTTAATTTGTTTCGGGAACTTCCCAAAAAAACAATCTAACTCCCTTAGTTTTCGTAGTTTACCCGGTAGGGCCCCACCAGGCTGTTAAAGAGTAAGTCTCCGGTGGGAAGGAACTGTATTATGGCGTAGGATCCGTTGCCGTAGTTGCTCTTGCCGAACAGGGTGCGATGGACGATTTCACCAGTGTCCCAGTCCATGCCGGTAATCTCCCAACCATCCTTGTAATAACCGCTCACCACTGCCATGCTGCTTGCCTGGGAGTGAATCGGCACCATGCTGGTAGAAGAGACATCAGTGCGGTTCCACACCGATTCCCACTGGTGATTTTCCGTGTTCCAGCGGAACCGCTCCACCCCGTAGGAAGGTGGATATACCGGCCCTAAGGTAGTAACACCAAGGATATTGTTTAACTTCTCCATATTATCCGCATCAAAGGGCAAATTGTTGACCACAAAAGCTCCATAGCCTCTTACCACCACCGATTGTTCTGATTGAATCCATGCCGGGGGAGTGTCAAAGCCGCAGGTCACAGGAATCTGCCCGGCAATGCGGCGGGATTTGGTACCAGGCTTATGAACAAAACTTTCTGGTATTTCATCCCGCCAGAAGGCCACAAGATTCATCTGTTTGCAACCGTCGGTTATAACAACCAGCCTGTCCGCATCGTCACCAAAGCCCATGAGGGTGGGAGTGGAACCTGTTCCTGTCGTATGCTTAACGATAGGAGGTGTTTCTTCTGAAAAATCATAGGAAGAACTCCAAGCTCCATAGGCCTCCTCGTCAGACAGCTCAGTGCCTGTCCAAACAAGCTTTCGCATTTTTGTATCTGTGGCCAGGTATATTCCATTTTTCTCGTCTATAGCTACCGAGTTGCTGGTTTTCTCATTTTCGAAAGACAGCATTGATTTAATAGAGTCAAGTGTCCGATCCACTACGGCAATTCCGTTGGAGAAGTTGATTACGAGAAAACCATCGTAGGTCATTGTCAGGCCGCACAAAACCGCCCCTTTGTCTGCCGCACCTATCTCCTCGATGGCATTTTCCATCATATATTTTATCTTTATCCCAGCAGAGGGATTTTCCTGATCATTGAGGGCAAATGCAAACACTCCGTTACCAAAATTTGCATAAAGAACGTTGTCTCGGTCTACAGCAGAATAAATGCCGTTGGCTATGCGTAAGCGATATTTTTCTCCGTAGTTATCCATGAGTTCTAAGTCTACCTCGTCAGAATTCATCCCCTCAAATGTAGCCCCTCCGACCTTTTTATGTGTTTCAGGGTCGATGAATTTTAAATCATCGGATAAATACGCTGGAGCATTTTCACGAGCCACCTCCTTCCATCCACCATCTCTGACATCTATGTAGGAAACCCTGTCGCTGCCTATTGCCCACATATGGGAATCCGAAGTTGATGCTAGCGTAACGATATTGACCGGCCCACCCGGGGAGATCGGCTGCTTCAGGGGATCGACATTAAAAGTTCCATTTGGAGGACCATAGGGAGTAGAGTCACTTTGGGAAGGATCAAAATGAGTTATTCCGTACAGCGCAGAGGATAAATAGGGATTGGCGACCGGATCTTTTGCCTGGTGCTGTTTATGATTACTGCTATCGTTGCACCCGCTGAGCCCAGGCATTACAATGCTTGCGCATACCAATAAAATAAAAAACAACAACTTGTGTTTCAACGGTAAATCCTCCATTTTGGGAAAAGTTTCCATTACACAACCCCTTTGAGTGGGTTGTGGCGGCTAACAACATTTATTCTAACTTTGACCTCTTGCCTCCGGTCCTAATCTCCGGGTGACAATCTCATAACCCCATCTCAGGTAAGCCATCTTTCGTAGCAATCTTTTTTGGCTCATCACAGATTAGTGTAAAAATAAGATGTTTTTCTGTTAGTGACATGTAATTTCAGCATGTTATAGACTCTACAGCGCTTCAATAATATTCTTATCACACTAATCCACGTAGACCCTCTTTTTTTTTGCCTGTAAAGATAATTCAATAAATCGGGTAGTCGGTTAACTCCACTTGTGTTGTTATGTACCTCATGGAACTTGTAGGGGAATAAAAACAGCACTCGCACCTGGGCATAACTACTTTGAATACAACCACAAATTCGTCACTAAAACTTACGTCACACATAGATATGACTGGAATATCGATTTGCAATAGGCGTGGTGGAGCTAACCGACCACTCCATTTCGATAATTTGAATTATTAAAAATATAATTGATTTTTAAAAGGGCTGATAGAAAAATTTTTATTGGAGACTTCTTTTGGCCTAGATTAGAGATAAAAGAGACAAAAAAATTAAGAAACAAGTTCTACGTTCAAAATCATTAATCACAGCTTCAGAACTCAACCATCCTTGCATTAGGGGAAAAGCCTAATCCTTCAATTGTTTCTCAAGTATATTTTTGATATCCTTGATCCCAGGTCATAGCATTACTCTGCCATTCCCGGATATAAATACCATTAAAGAAAGCCTTGATATCCATGTCCAATACCCAATCATAGCGCCAGCAGTTTCGGCGTACTTGTTCAACCGCATCTTTAGCACCCCTACCGGGGCGATAGCCATATGAACTCGGATGGAATATCTGCTCCAGCCTTGGTTCAATTATCATCTTTGCCGCCATCTGTGCTGTTCGATCAGCTACAGTTGGTATGCCCAATGAACGAAATCCATCTCCTTTAGGGATCAGAACCTGTCGTACAGGTTGGGGATGATAACTGCCTAAACTCATACGGTTCCACAGTTTGTAAAGGTTACTTCCCAAATCGGTTTGATATGCCTGTATAATATCAGCGCCTGATTCGAAGTTCACGCCATCTCTATGCCGGATGTCACCAGACCAGAACTCAGGTGTCCGTCTGATTTGTCCCAGGATAATGTCAAGATCCCGGTTTTGACATCTGTTGCAATTATCGACACTTCTTCGATGGTTCACTTGTGTTCGTCTCCTTCGTTCATACCTTGCGGGATTATTCCCGCCTTTTCCTTTGACGCTCACCACAACCGCTCTTTACGGATGCAGCTCAAGGCGGTTTGGTATCTTCTCCTGATAGACGACACCGAGAGGCCTACTCTCATCACTGATATAGCATGACTAAACT
>Ga0265295_1004258_pt1 | contig 19447 bp, 17 predicted proteins | sample Munlansysbiofilm_FD_192503 | JGI IMG/M metagenome (GOLD analysis project Ga0265295, IMG submission 192503) | Leachate microbial communities from a municipal landfill in Southern Ontario, Canada - Methane capture system biofilm | ecosystem: Engineered > Solid waste > Landfill > Unclassified ... | reverse complement strand
CGAACTCGTCGTTGGTAAAATCCTCTTTGATTGCGACAAGCACCGTTTTGGGCCCTGTATAATCCAAAACATACCCCATCTTTTCCAAAACACCCAAAAACTGTTTTGAACCGTACGCCGCAACAGCGTCTTTAGGTACTTTCGTCTCTAAAAGCATCAAAGGATCAAGATACCGGCTAAAGGGAAAATCAAACCCCTGTTTACATAAAAACGCATAAAAATCTTTGGAGTCCTCTTTGGTGCTGTTGGTAATCACCATGTAAGGGATACGCTCTTGATTAAGCTTCTGAATAAACTCCCGACTCCCTCTCAAAGGGGATTTATCGGCATCGCTAATAAGGGTTCCTTGAACGTCTATAAAATACATTTTAGCTCTTTTGTAAAAATTCCGTCTCTAACGCTATGATATCCTCGAACGTCTCTCGTTTGCGGATTAAACGGGCTTTGCCACCCTCGATGGCAACTTCGGCGCTTCTGCCGCGGGTGTTGTAGTTGCTCCCCATGCCAAAGCCGTACGCACCCGCACTGTGTACCACCAAAAGATCGTTATGTTCAAGCGTAGGCAGCAAATAGTTTTTTGCCAAAAAGTCGCCGCTTTCACATACGGGTCCCACCACGTCCGCTTCGCTTAATTCCGTTTTTGATTCGCTGATCGCTTCTATTTTGTGGTACGCCTTATAAAGGCTCGGACGGATAAGATCGTTCATCGCCCCATCAACCACAACGAAACGTTTGGAACCGTTCTTTTTCTCATAAAGCACTTTTGTCAGAAAGTAGCCTGCATTTGCCGTTAAAAATCTTCCCGGCTCGCAGATGATCGTCATATCAAGCCCCGTTAGCGTCCCTAAAATCGCTTGCGCATAATCGTAAGGTTTGATCGTCGTTTCATTGTTGTACACAACGCCGAGCCCGCCGCCGATGTCGAAAAATTTCAGTTCAATTTCAATCGCTTGCAGCGAGCGCACCATATCCGCCACGATCTCTGCAGATTCGCGGATAGGGTCTAGCTCGGTAAGCTGTGATCCTATATGAAAATGAATCCCCACAGGTTCGAGATGGGGGGAGTTTTTTGCTTTGATATAGATTCTTTTTGCACCCTCTAAATCAACCCCGAATTTATTGTCGTGCAGACCCGTAGAGATATAAGGGTGGGTTTTGGGATCGATATTAGGATTGACGCGTACGCTTATACGGCTTACTCTGCCTAGTTCTTGCGCGATCAGTTCGACGCGTCCTAGTTCCGCTTCACTTTCAACGTTGATATAAAGAATATCGCGCTCAATCGCTTCGCGTATCTCATCATCGCTCTTACCCACGCCGCTAAAGATGATTCTGTACGCAGGAACACCCGCCAAAAAAGCACGACGCACCTCGCCTATCGAAACACAATCGGCACCGCTTCCCATTTTTGCAAAGTGTTGCACGACGCTCAGATTGGAGTTGGACTTCACCGCATACGCTAGGATCGACTTTCTCCCTCGAAACGCCTCTTTTAAAGCCTCATACTGTTTTGCCATATAATCAAAATCGTAAACATAAAGAGGAGTTTTATACTCTTGTGCTAATTGTTTGAAGTGTATCATTAAAAATCCTAATAAAATTTTTTGCGATTCTACCAAAAATGTACTTATTTTTTAATTGTTCCAAGCAAAAGCACCCTTTTACGATGCCAAACGGTACTTTCTCCATTGGCGCAGCGCGACCGCAAAAAGTATAACGACGGGTGCAATCACTCCGATTTCGCTAGGTATCGTTTTGTTGTTTGAAAGCTCTAGAAGCATAAACAAAGTTCCCCAAGTAAACAAACTTGCCAATATAGCCCCGAAACTAAACAGCGAAATATTTAAAAATCTAGGGCTTATAGGAACGAAAAAGAAGATAATCACAACCATACACGGAACAAAAAACGGATGGATAAAAATCTTGTAAAGTGCCCCTTTAATTGCCGTTGTATTGATGTTTTGATCGTGCAAGAGTACCATCGCTTCAAGTGCGTCGTTGATCGTAAAATTCACTTTCCCCTCGTACACCTGATCCAAAATCTTCGGGCGAAACCCGTGCAGAATCTCTATATTGTTCATCCGATCGACGCGAATCCCTTGTGAATCAAAGTCGAGCCGCTGCGGTTTTACGATCACGTCCGCTTCTTTAATAAGCCAATAGCCGTTCTCATACGAAGCTTCTTTTGCAATAATTACCTCTTGAAGCGAATTGTCGTGAATTTTAAAAAAACGGATCCCTACCGCTTTTTCTTGCAACGGCAACATCTGAGAAAAATAAACATAAGAATCTTTGTAGGTAAAAAACAAGTCTCTTGTGGGGCTAAGATACTCCGAATTTTTTTTAATATTGTCTGCGAACTCATCGGCTCTTGCAAAACTCGACCATGAGTGCAAGGCAATATATGCCGCTATAACGAGTGTAGAAACGACTACAAAAGGACGCAATACGTCGATACGCGAATATCCCAAAGAGTAAAACGACACTAAAGCATTGGAACGAATCAGAAAAATTTTCGTCGTAATCATCGCAAATATCAATGAAAGAGGAAGCAGCATATCTATGGCAAAAAAGGCTTTGTAGACTAGATAGATAAGTATTAAGTTTACGGAATCGGAGAGTTTTTCCGCCTGTTCCATATAGTCAAAACCGACCAAGAACATCACGAGTGCGGTCAAAATAACTAAAAAATATTTTATGTAATGAAAAGAGATATATCGAAATGCCAGCATAATGATCCGTTTGTAAAAGTGGCGTTATTTTAGCTGAAATTTTTTTACGGTATGTTGAGCGCTTACCTCATCGAGAGATTTTTTCAAAAGTTCTTCGGCTGCATCCGCCGCCTGAGCTATCCACTGCGGCAGATGTTTTGCTTCATCGGTCGTGAAATTGCTTAAAACATAGGATGCAACCTCCCCTTTGTGTTCGGGTTTACCTATTCCCATGCGTACGCGGATATATTCGGGGGAGATTTTTGCATCGGTTGAGCGTAGCCCATTGTGACCGCCGTGACCGCCGCCGATTTTAAAGCGTAATGTACCGAAAGGGAGATCCAAATCGTCGTGGATGACGATAACGTTTTCGATTTTATAAAAATTTTTGACCGCTGCGATAGATTCTCCCGAAAGGTTCATGTAGGTCTGCGGTTTGAGTAAAAAATGATTAGAAAATTTAAAAAGTTCACCTTTAAAAGATGCGTTGGAGATTTTTGATGCCTGCGTACGTTTTACAAGCTCGTCTATAACCATAAACCCTATGTTATGGCGTGTTTTTTCATAGTTCGGGCCGGGATTGCCCAGTCCGACTATAAGCATGATTATTTAGCTTTGATAACGCTTAGTACAGATACGCGATCCGAATCTGTAAAAGTTACGTTTGCGACTTTTGCCAAATCACGGATAAGTTTAGAATCACCTACGTCCATCTCGGTTACGTCAACGTTGATTTGGTTCGGTAAATCTTCGATTTTCGCTTTTACTCTCAAACGTGGTTTAGCAACATATACCATACCTTTGTTTTTAAGACCGATAGCGCTTCCTTGCGGTACTACGGGAAGGTGGTAGTGTGTCACTACGCCCGTTTGTGCTACCATCAAATCAACATGCAAAAGTTTTCCCGTTACAGGGTGTGCTTCATATGCTTGAACAACAACTTGCATCTCTTTCCCTGCGATTTTTACGGGGAATGCCAATGTTTCTTTGTTGCGAACCGTACGTACATATTCGTTTTCTTTGAATGCGGCATGAATATTCTCTAGCCCTTTTCCGTACACGTTTGCAAGTAGATAACCATCACGGCGGAGTGCTTTTGTGCTCGCTTTGCCAATACTCTCTCTAACAATGCCTTCTAACATATTTAATCCTTCAATAAAAATGGAGCGAATTTTACCTTTTTTATTCTTTATGATATCTTATGTTATGCAACTTTAAAGTTTAAGATCGAAAATATCGTCGCTTGTAGTCGGTTTGCCATCTTTTCTCGCACCCTCTTTTTGCTCGCCCGCTTTGCCGCTTGTAAGCCCGCTCATGCGAAGTTCCATATCCGCCGCACTCGTTGCGAAATCTTTTGCTTTCTCTTTGGTGATAACACCTTCGTTGTAAAGTTCCAAAATCGATTGGTCGAAACTTTGGGATCTATAATGTTCTTTCCCCTTCTCGATCGCATCGCGGATCTCGTAGTCGCGGTTTTCCATAATCAACTTCTCGATCGTAGGGGTTCTCACCAAAATCTCCATAGCCGCGCGGCGTCCGCCGTCTACCGTCGGGATAAGACGCTGAGAAATAACCCCTTGCAAAACACCCGCCAATGAGAGCCTTACACGGTTTTGCTCTTCGGTCGGGAAAGTGGAAATAATACGGTTGATCGTCTCTTTGGCATCGATGGTGTGAAGCGTAGAGAAAACCAAGTGCCCCGTATCGGCCGCGTGGAGCGCAAGGTTGATCGTTTCTCTATCCCTCATCTCCCCTACAAGGATAATATCGGGGTCTTCACGAAGTGCGGCACGTAGCGCATTACCGAACGAAAGGGTATCCTGCCCCACCGAACGCTGATTAATAACGCACCCTCTGTCTTTATGTACGAACTCTATCGGGTCTTCGATGGTAATAATATGTTTTTTTGCCGTAAGGTTGATCTGGTTGATCATCGCCGCCAGCGTCGTCGATTTACCGCTTCCCGTTACCCCGGTTACAAGGATAAGCCCACGCTCTTTTTTCGTAAACTCACCGATCACTTCGGGAAGATAAAGTTGATCCAAAGAGGGTATTTTCATCGGAATCACACGAAAAACCGCCGAAACCCCGTCCATTTGAAAGAAAATATTGACACGAAAACGCACCGTTTCGCTGTAAGGGTAAACCAAGTCTACCTCTTTGTTCTCCACAAGTTCCGAAAAACGCCCTTTTAAAAGCTCTTTGGCGAATGTCAACGCATCCTCTTTAGAGAAAATCGCTCCCGAAAACTGCACCAAGCTTCCGTTGATCCTTGCGCGGATTACCGAGTTTGCTTTGACGTGGAGGTCACTCCCCCCGTTTTCTACCATTTTTTGCAAATACGCGCGAATCTTTTTAAGCTGCTCAAACGTGAGCTGACTCACATCGACGTTTGTCGAGCCGATCTCTTCTTTTGTCATAGTGCCTCCAATATCTCAGTAAATGCATCTTTAAACGCCTCTAGCCCGTCGCTGATCTGTTTTGCCACTACCGCATCAAAATCGATCCCGTGCTGTTGGAGTTTTGCAAAATGCTCTGCAATCTCCTCTTCGGCGATCGGGAGCACTTTGAGTTTTTTTCCGTTTGCATCAAACGCTTTTATCGTATCGATCGGCGCGGTATTGACGGTGTTGTACCCGAGCAGTCCGTCGACGTAGTAGTGCGCGCTCAAAGAGTCGTCTTTGACGCCCGTACTTGCAAAAAGGGTGCGGCAGCGGGGCACTTGCATCGCTTCGATTGCGTTGTAGATAGAAGCGCTGTTGTAGATTCCGCTGAGCGCAGGCACAATCCCCGCGTCTTTGATAAGAGGATCGATCGCACGGTCAATACGGCTTACAAACACGCTGATCACCGTATCTGCAACCTTAGGGGCTTTTTTGGCTCCCGCGCCAAACGCTTGGGCACATGCCAAGGCTTGCTCTTTGGAAAAAATAAGCGTCGCATTGACAGGGATCCCCAAGCCGCTGAGTGTCTCCATTGCGACATAACCCGCCGCCGTAGCGGGTACTTTTATCATTACGTTCTCTCTGCCGATCGCTTGAAAGAGGCGTTTGCCCTCTGCTATCGTTCCCTCGGCATCGTCGCATAAAAACGGATCTACTTCTATACTTACATAACCGTCGTCTCCCGCTTCGTACAAGGGTTTTAAAATATCTGCCGCTTTTTGAATATCATAGATCGCAACCGCTTCGTATTTCTCTTTGGGCGTAGAGCCTTTAAGAGTTGCAAGTTGCTCTTTGTACGCAGGGGAGGTCAAGATGGCACTTTTGAAAATGGCGGGATTGGAAGTCGCTCCGTTAATAATTTTTTTCTCGATCAACTCCCTAAACTCTTTATCTAAATAATCTCTCTCGATAAAATCAGCCCACAACGAAAACTTCAAATCTTGTAAATACATACACCAACCTTATTTTTTAAAAAAATCATTATAGCCCAAGAAGTCTCAATATTTTTTAAAGCTTCTGTTTTTTTTGTAGCGAATCAAAAAAATTGCGAAAATGTGTAATATCGTTAATCCGCCTAGCACAGTTATATCCAAAGCAACCGTTCGATCCGCTACTCCCGTCCAAATATACAGCTCGAATAAAAACTCCTCCAAGAGGTGCCCTGCCCCGTAAAGCAGCCCGATCACGACACCGCACCCCAAAAGAGAAACACCCTGAAAATAGACCTTGCGCATCCAGAAAAAGAAAAGAAGCAGAGCAAAATACCCAAAATAGAGCCAATAATTTCCCGAACCAAACAACGCCAATAAAATCAAATGTTCAAAAAACAAGAACATGCCAAGAAGAAAAGCCCCCATTTTGCGAAGCAGGAGCAACGGAAACAAAAACTGCATCCAAAGCGCCAAAGAGTATGCACCGCAAAAGAGTAAAAGTGCCGTTGCTACGAGATGCAAAAAAATGATCTGCGATATCTCCAGCCTGCTTTTAAAACGCTCTTTGTTCTCCATAAAAAAAAGCAGCATCAAACCCCAATACAGCGCCCCTAAAACCCCCAAAAGTTCCAAAGAATCGACTCCGTAGCCAAACACCGCAAACTCGCTCCCTTTAAAAAACGAGAGCAAAACCAAAACACACGACACAACCAAAGGCAACCCGATCAACAAATAACGCATCATATTTTCACTTTTTAAGGAAGATAAACTTTGTCTAAAAGTTCATTATATTCACTCAGTGCATCACTCTCAATCGTGATGCCTCCGCCGCTTTTGTACACCAAACCGTTATCGGTTTTCTCTATAAAACGTATCATAACCCCGCTGTCTAGCGATGTTCCGTCGTACATGCCAAACACTCCGCAGTAAAATCCCCTTTCATACCCCTCTATGTTTTGAATAATATCTACCGTGCTTTTTTTAGGCGCACCGCTCACACTTCCCGCAGGAAGGAGCGAACGCAAAATATCCCCTACCCTCTCATGCCATGAATCTTCCAAATCGCCGCAGATATGGGAACTCACCTGCAAAAGTTTTTTTGCTCCCGCTTCGATCTCGTGGACATAGCGAAACCGCTCTACACGTACCTTTTTTGCGACGATAGAGAGATCGTTGCGAAGCAGATCGACCACCATCACATGCTCCGCGCTCTCTTTGGCATCGGCAAGAATCTTCTCTTTGGCATGCGGTATCGAAGCGTCGATCGTCCCTTTCATAGGGAAGGTATGGATAGTATTGTTTTGAATCTGAATAAATTTTTCGGGGGAGAAGCATACAAATTTATCTTTGTAAAGAAGCTTATAATGAGCGTTGGCATGTGCGTATATCTCTGAAAGCGTAAGAGGCGTAGTGATTTTGGTAGGCTGGGTGAGGTTGAGCATATAGGTATCGCCCGCGCGAATTTTCTCCTGAACATAGGAGAATTTTTCAAGATACTCCTCAAAACTCACGGGTTTTTTCTCCAACACGAAAGGGTGGTGCTTGTATTGATATGTTTCGTCGATGCAAAAAGCGATCCCCTGCGCATCAAGCTCCTCTAAGGGGTATGCTTCAACCTTTTGCCCCGAAAAATCGGTGATGAAGAAAAAAGGTTTTCTCTCTTTGCCAAGAGCGTTAAGCCTCTCAAACTCCATGGATCAGTTTTTTAAGCACCGCCATGCGGATCGAGACTCCGTTTTTTACCTGTTCAAGCACCTTGCAGCGCGGGTCTGCCAAAAGTTTGTCGCAGATGTCGATGTTGCGGTGGACGGGTCCGGGGTGCAGCAAAATAATATCGCGATCTCCCACGACCTCGCTCGTGATACAAAAATCGCTTGCATAGTCTTTGAGTGATCCGTAGGTTTGAGAGGAGTGGCGCTCCGTTTGGGTGCGCAAACTCATAATCGCATCCACCTCATCAATTATCTCGCTTAAGCGGTTGGTTGTACGCAACGAAGTTTTCGGTAAAAAATGTGGCGGCGCAACCAATATCACCTCCATGCCAAAGCGCGTTAAAAGTTCGATGTTGGAGTTTGCCACGCGGGAGTTTTTGATATCCCCCACGATGGCGATCTTTTTCCCTCTCACGTCGCCGAAATGCTCCTTTAACGTATAAAGGTCTAAAAGCGCTTGGGTCGGGTGCGCATGAGCGCCGTCACCCGCGTTGATGATGGCGGCTTTCGTGTGGTTAGAGAGAATCTTCGGCACACCCGAATTTTGATGGCGTACGATGATGGCATGTGGACCCATGGCATCGAGGTTCATCGCCGTATCGACGAGCGTTTCCCCTTTTGCGGTAGAGCTTTTTGCTACGTCAAGATGCACGATCTCGGCACCGAGTCTCTTTGCGGCGATCTCAAAAGAGCTGCGCGTTCGCGTAGAGTTTTCAAAAAAGAGGGTGATGATGATTTTGTCTTGCAAAATTCTCTCAAAACGCCCGTCGCTGAACCTTTTGGCATCGGCTAAAATCGCTTCGATCTCGGCGGTCGTAAAATCGTCTGTACGGATTAAATGGTTCATTGTCGCTCAACTTGTAAAATTTTAAAGATTATACAAAACATCGCATATATTTTCAATATCGCTCGCTACTTTTAGCACCTTCATGCCGCTTTGCACAAAATAAGGCTCCGATATTTTCGCAAAATCGGTATCGGCATCGCGGCAGTTAAAAGCTATGGCATGTGGGATATTTCTGCTTTGAAGCGCTTTTTGAGAAAGCAGCGTGTCGTTAATGCACCCCAAAGAGCAGTGCGTCACCAAAAGCGCCGTCGCACCGAGCTTTTCAATGAGATCAAGCATCATCAATTCGCCGTCTATGGGAACATACAATCCCCCCGCCCCCTCAATGATAAGCACGTCGCATTGGTTTTCAATCTCTTCTATTGAGCAAAGAATTTTCTGCAAATCGAGCCTCTTGCCGCCCGAAGCCACAAAAGGCGCAGCGGGAAGGGAGTAGGCGATGGGAACCACGTCGTCTATATCGAGCGCCCAAAGCTTAGGATTAAGCTCTTTGACACATTCCAAAAGCGCTTCGCCGTCAAGCGGGTACTCTTTTACGCCCGTTTCTATGGGTTTTATCACCCCCACGCCAAGCCCCCGCGCTGCAAACTCTTTTAAAAGAAGTTTCGTCGTATAGGTCTTGCCGACGTCGGTGTTTGTAGCGGTAACGAAGATACGTTTTTTCATGGAATCTCGATTTTTTTGAAGTGAAAAATTATAGCAGACTCTTGGTTTGGAGTGAATGAACACCCTTTTTTTACCTATTCTCGCCGATGCCCTAAAATAGGCACGTTCTATTTATTGAAAAAAGAAGGGGTATTTAACTCAAACGAGACATAACTCATAACTTCGACACCCTCTAACGTAGCATCCGTTTCATCTGTAACCAGCACTTTGTCGTACTTTTCATCAAACGCCGCCAAAGCATTCAATTCTCGTTTTCTCGTTTTCTCATCATCGATACTGTAAGAAACCTGTATCATTGTATTTTCACACAAGAAATCTATTTCATTTTTCTCTTGCAGATAGTACATTGCTTTATTTTTTTGCATCAAACTTGCAAACACCAAATTTTCCAAGGCATTGCCTATATTACGGTTTGGATTGATCCCCAGATTTAAAAACCCGTTATCGTTTGCATAAACTTTTTTAGATGACTTGATCGTCTCTGTCAATTTATTATGATGCCTTGAAACCAATGTAATCAAAAAATTATCTTCAAAATAAGAAATATACTCTTTCACCATTTTTGCGTCTATGCCAAGCTTTGCAGCCAATGAGCTGTAATTGAGCAAAGTTGCGACATTGGAAACCACATAAAAAAAGAGGTCTTTGATAACGGCAGAATTTTTTATCTTGTACCTTGGAACGATATCTTTTAGGATGATATCTTCGGCTATATTTTTTAAGATCTCTTTTTTTACCAGTTCGTCCGAGTTGGATATAACACTAAAATATCCGCCCCACTTTATGTACTCTTCATAAGCTTTAAATATCGCTATTTTGTTTTGAACGATGTCGAGTTTTGTAGATACATCGATCTTTTTGTATGCCAGCAACTCTTTAAAACTAAAGCTATGCAACCGCAGCTTCAAAACACGTCCGGTCAAAAGTGTGGAAAATTCCGAAGTCAACAATGAGGAGTTGGAACCTGTGATTACAAACTTAATATTGGAATTTTCATATTTCGATTTTAAAAACAGTTCCCAGTTTTTAAATATTTGTATCTCGTCTATGAAAAAATATACTTTGCTTTGCAAATTCGGTTCTGCCAGCTTGACGTACGCATCAAAGATTTTACCTAGATATGTGGCATCTTCCTTGTAGGGGATAAACTCGGGCTTCTCAAGATTTATAAAAAATATATTTTTCGGGGCGACCTCTTTTTTTATCAGGGTTTTTATAAGCAGTTTTGCTAACGTACTTTTCCCGACTCGCCTCGCCCCAATGATCGCCAAAACCTCTTTTGCTTCAAGCAATTTTTTTGCCTGCACCAAAAGCTCGCGTGTCACAAAAGAGTCGTAAGCATCTACATTTACCCAATGCGGGTTATCTTCAAGAAGAATAGATTCCATTTATTTTCCTTTTATCAGGATTGTATTCCGCATTATATCAAAATATACGGAATACGATCCATTAAAACCAAGGAACTGTTGCCTCTTTGCTGAGACCGTACGTATCAAACTTTTCTAAAACGCACAAAGAACTATCATTTTTCTCGATGAAAAGCGGAAATGGTTGCTTCCACGTTTGACTATACATATACACGAAGGGAGGTGTATGTTCCTTATTTTTATCGTAATTTCTAAAATGATTAAGTGCTTCTTCAATGCTAACGCCATGTCTTTTTGCCTGTTTTTCAACCCTTGTCATAAAATCCATCTTAGGTTGTTTACGGCTGAAATAAACATACGTCTCAATATTTTTTGGCACCTCTTGAATATCAGTTATAAGCACGTAATCCAAAAGACGTTCAAGCCATTTATTCAATCCTAAAGCCATAAGTTCATCAGGCGTTTTTGCAAACAATCGAAGCGTATCTCCCAATGGAAAAGCATGGTTTGTATATTTTGGGAACGATACACCAATGTTTACTTTTTCATCGGTGTCCTTGACTTCCACCAGCGCCAAGTGTATCTGCTGATACACCTTTTGCCAAATAAACCCAAGCCCTACCTCTGCGTCGGGACGCAGGGTGATTTCTATGTAGTAGTTCATGATGGCTACTTGTCGCTTTCGCCGAATACGCCGCCGCGCACAAGCACTGCCATCACGTAATGCTCATCCTCTAAGCGATTAAGCTTTTCACCACGGGCAAATTTATCAAAATAGGTATAAAAATCGTGCTTATTTGCACGAAATGCTTTACCCATGCTTGTTACCGCTCCATATGGCTCAATAGCAATAGGACCGGCGCTGTTTGTTTCATCTTCGAACTCAGGATACCAGGTATCGATGCTTCGCAGTGCATTGCCGACTTTTTGTGAATGCATCGCGGCGATATCATTAACGGCATAGAGCACTTTACTTTTTTTGCCCTTGCCTTTGTCGAGTACCAGCTCTTCACTCGGGTACACTTCCTGAGCTTTACCTATTTTGGCATAACAATCAATTTGCAGCATCAAAAAATCCTCTTCGCTTGCAAGAGCTTGAGCAATCTTTTGCCCCAGATCCGCGACAGCAGCATCATTGCACTGCATCGTGCGGGTACTGAACTGTTTAGCGTCAAATGTCCAATTCTTATCACTATTTGTATCACGGACAAGTACTTCGATCTGCTCCACACCGACTCGGTTTCGCCATAAATAACGGGCATTAGCGATATTCAAAGCATATCTTCGTCCTAGTTCTTCAAACTTTTCTCTTTCGATGTACTCGCGTACGGCTGTTGCGTAGCTTTGCGCAAATGCACTGCTATTACATGCCGAAGGCTTATGCACGCCACCCAAAACTTTCAACGTGAAATGCAGATGTAAGGTATCTTGCTCCGGCTCTAAAGCACAACTATCAACCGTTTGTAAATTTGGTTTTTCAACCTCTACATTGAGCTTAGCCGGATCGTTTTTCACGGCATCTTTGAGACGATTCGAAATAGTTCCTCTGACCGACTTCTCTATAAGTCGTAATGCTGTTTGCGCATTGCGGTTTTCCCATGTGGTTCCATACATATAGCCGTCCGACGGTACCAATTTTTTTTCAAATGCCAATACTGATGCGATGTTTTTATCTTTTGCCATAATTTTTTCCTTTAAATTTATTTTTGATAAGCCGCAGACGGCACCACTGATTTAAACTGTTGACAAAGATAGAGATTTTTCTCTTTGTCTACTTGATAGCTCCAAAGCATCTCATCAAGCGATTCGATCTTATAGGGCATTTTAAATTCACCCAGTGTTACGACACTCTCCGCGAAACGGTGCGGCGTATTCGGGTCGCGCTGATTCTTTGCTTTTCCAAGCTCCGATATGCCTTGAAAGCCGATGGCGATCGGTACGATCCAGCCTGGCACTTTGCGCTTGCTTGTCCATAGCACCTCATCACCGTTTGCTTCGCACTGATGATGTACTGCCAAATAATCAAGCAGTGCGTCAACGGCATCGGCGCCGTTTTCCATTGCTTCCTTCATCAATTCTCTTCGTTCCACGATAACGTACCCAGGCATCAGTCGCCGCCTTACGGCGCTCAACTCCTTTTCGTTACCCTCTTCTATGCGCATCAATAAAGGATCTTTGAAACCCAAAATATCACCACCTGCTAGTTTCATACTACCCTGTAAATGATGCGAAATACGTTTGAGGAAATCCTCCTCTTCATCTTTGTCGACACCCGCATGCTCGATCAACAGTGATATATCCAGATGAATACGTGCTTCTTCTATGAACGCGCCTCTGCCACCATCTTTTTCCAGCGGATTTGCCGTCCCTATAATAGAGTGAACATAATCGCCGATGCCTTTAAAGGTTTGCAAGTTTGCCGAATGACTCACCACGGCAACACCCTTGAAAACAAGTGAGGCAAAACCATCCGACTTAAGCTTGCGCTCTAATGCATGCATCGCACCAAGCCATGCCGTCATCGCCGGGAAACCAATGGTAAACGGGCTTGAAAGCGCATTGGCATTATGCACCCTAACATGAGGGATCAATAATAATTTTCTAACGTCGCCTATCATCGAAATACCTCCTTATTTTGAATGACGATGTCCAAAATATCCTGATACTCCGCCTTTCCCTGCATAATGAATGCTTTGCCGACGCTCTTTTCATAGCCATGCTGTATCCATCTGGCAATCTCCTCGGTGAGCTCTTCAAGCCACGTTTCTTCCAATTCTCTCGTTTGTGAAAACTTATCCAGTAACCAAATCTTTTGGTAACGTTTCAGCTGTGACGTATCTTCAAAATACTGTGTAGCAGCTACTGAACGTACCGCCCACATCTTTTCCGTGATACGGTCTATGAGCTGTTGGTAGCGATAGTATTTGCCTTCGCGAATTTTCTGGTTGTTATAGTCGGTTGCAAAAATAGTGTGTAACGCATGAAATACCTCTTTCATCTCCCAAGGTGTCAGCGACTCCTGAAAAAAGTCACGTTTTGGAAAACGAATGGAACGTGCTTCGATACTGGGCGGCATCGCATGAAGCAGGTGCGCCTTGCCTCCGTTTTTGTTATTCAACACGCTGATATTTTGCGGTTTTGTACCGCCATAACCGATGGTCGTTAAATTATAAAGCTCACTAAATCCTGTATCACTCGGTTCGTTTTTCCTCTTTTTCTCACGCAACTCTTTGACTTCATCTGAAAAGCGTATCGTGTCGATACGCTTTTTAAGATGATAGATCAGTCCCGAATTACTGAGAATGGAAAGCTGATGATAATCACCGTCTACCGGGAAATAGACCTGCTTAATCTTAGAACTGGTTATATTTTCCTGTTCTTCGCTCTCAAGCATCGCCAAAAATCCATTTTTCAATACCTCGTAATCACTTGTATTAAAGAACAGAAGCTTTTTAGCCAGTTCACTCTCTTCTTGAATATGCATCATAAGAGGACGCCCATCTTCCATTCGCAAACTCAAAAATTTGTGCACATCCAGTGCCGCCGCATTTCCAAGTGCATCGGTTTCTACCGCGACGTTACCGCTACGTAGCAATCCGTCGTTTTCAGCCTCAACCTCGGCAATAATAGCCGTGACGTAGCCGTTGTTATTTTTACGTGCGCTAGGATGCGAAAAAGTACACGGGTGTGTGGATATGGATATTTGCCCCGCTCTCTTCGCTGCATTTGAAAGCCATGTATGAAGAGCAAACTCCTCAGCACACTTTTCTTGCAAAAGCAGTACCTCATCATCGGACATCGATAATTTTTGATTTTTTTTCATCCAAGCTTCTTTGCGTTCTTCAAAAAAACCGGATATTGCTTTATCAATCACAATGTTTCTCCTTTTTTATAATTTTAATTTCGTGAATAAATCACACCTAAGATAACTTTAACCCATTAAGCTGTTTGTACAACAGTTTACTATAAATATTTTTACTATGGAATAATTGTAGCCTAATCTTTTGCTCTCTGTCAAATAAGCTGCCTGTGCGGCAGTGAATTTGATAAAGATTTTTACTATTTTCTAAGCTGCCTATGCGGCAGTATATTACTGTCGCTATTATATCAAATTTCATATTCAACTCTTCTCACGTAAGCTCACCAACCCAAACTGGTCACTATACTCATACTCGGCACCGTCACGATACACGAAACCCAACTCTCCAAACAGTAGTGACACCTCCTTTTTTGTTTTATCTCTTTTGATCGATTGTTTTTCTAATAATTGATAATAATCCCTCTCCATCCACAGCCTATTTTTGAGTGTGTCGGAAAAATCCATCTTTTTTATGCGCAAGATGGCTTCACGGTTTACTGGCTCACCATATTCGTCAATCTCGGCGAAATAGCACTCCTCCTTACGCTCATCATAAGCCAAAAACAGTTTGGTCGTCGGCTCGCTTTTGCGAAACGGGTGCAGGTACTGGGGATGCGCGGTCAAAAACCACGATTCGTCAAGATACCCTCGTAACGTGTCGGCTCCTTTTTTATGATACGCCGTCAAGTCTTTTTGCGTCATGTAGTGCTCCAGATCGGACAGCGACTCTTGCTCTCTCAACTCTTTTGGCTTTTGAATTCTCGGCGTCGCATCAAGACGCTCTGCGATCTTTTGCACATCGATTAGCTGTGCCACATCGTGTGTCTTTAAGGCAGCTTCTTCTTCATAACCCGGGCGGTTAAAATACTTTTTCTTTTCGGCATCGCCCTCTTTAAACGCCCTCCAGTTGTATTGCATCAATGCGATATTTGGTGCATTGACGGCACCGTCTCTGTGACGGCGCACGCGCCCCGCAAGCTGAATAATCGAGCGGTACGACGAAGGCTCTATAACCGCCCAGTCGAAGTCGTGGTCGCGCCCGACCTCTTCGACGGGAGTCGCCACCAAAATGAAAATAAGATTTTTAGTTTGTACAGAGTCTAAATGCTGACGGATGAGAGGATACTTCAATGTTAAAGGTGCCTCACCTTCTGCCTCTTTTCGCTTCAAAACCGCATCAAGATGCTTCTCTTGTACATGCCGTAACAACAACACCTGTTGCGAATGATATGCCATAACCTTTACTTCCACACCTTCAGGATATTCAGCCTCGATCAAAAATCGCGTCAATGCAACGCACGGCGATATATTTGCCACACGCACCACTCCGAACGAAACAGCAATGCCTGTTTGATCGTCGATACAATGATACGCATTGTGTTTTTGCACAATCGCCTCTTGGACGGTTTTGAAATAACGCCGTTCCTTTGTCTGTTCTTCATCTGATGCAACCTCTCTCATAGTATCGTCGCACATAACGATTTCTGCCTTTCTTTTCGGCGGCTGTTGCCAGAGATGATGCACCCGCTTTTCGACAAACAAGGTATGTACCTCCCGATAGCTGTTCACGGCACCCTCGGCGTTCGCTACACTGACGGCGTTTACCTCTGTCTTGAACTCATCGATCCACGCACAGATGACTTCGTTTCTCGCATCTCTGGATGCGGTATATAACTGCCACCCTTTTTGATAGATATTGAAATATCCCTCTGCCATATCGGGCGGTATCGTCGCTGAAGAGATCATCACTTTGCGTCCCAACATCGCCGCAAGATGCACCAGTCTGCCGATAGCGATTAGATCCGAACCCGTAAAATCATCGATCTCATCAATTACTAGATCCGATGACATAAGCCTCAAAGCGGGAAGAATGTACCGACCTCCGCGTTTCGTTTCCGTTGCCGCCATCAGATGGTCTATCGTACAGGCAAGCACAGGAGCATACAAAAACTTTCTATCTTTCTCTTTTTTTAGCAAGGTCACCAACCCTCCTTCGGGTATGGCACACTCAAAATCTACCTCCTCATCCAAAAGACTCTCAAGCGACTCAGATCCTGCTGTTTCTTGCGGTAATTCATCTGCTTCGCTTTTGTCTTGGTGTAGTTGCATGACCGCTTTAGAGCCGATAAGTACTGCCAATTCTGTCTCATCTAGCCCAATACGTTCTCGATACTCGTCCCCTGTTTGCAAGGTGAGCGTGCGCAGTCCTAATGCCAACACATACCGAAGACTTTGCCCATCCTCCGAAACGCTCTGCATAATTTTTGCATTGGCAAAGGTCTTTCCACAGCCTGTACTTGCCATATTGACCGCAAAAAATCCATAACCACTTTTTCCTTTTGTCTGCTCTTTGATTTTAGCGACTGCCTTATCCTGCCATGCAAACGCTTTCAAACTCGCTTTTTTCAATGCCCGAATGTCGTGAGCTCGCGGCGGCTCTTTTTCAAATGCCGGCAAGAGGTGAACGGTATTGAGCGCATTTTTGGCGACCCCGACAAGATGTTCATCAAGTTTTTGCTTGCGTTGTTTGGTCTTGCCGTCGGTATTGGCATACAAACCGGTTTCATCCTTCCAGCGCACATCGGCATCTTGCGATGAGTAAAAATGATCCCCCAACATCAGACTCAGGCGCGCATGATGCAACACTACCCGATAGGTGCCGTCCTGAAACGCTTCATTGACCAACGGCAGTGACGCCTGCAGACGTGTGGACCACTTTTTCACTTCTTTTATCCACACGGGAGAGTTACTTAAAAGACCGTTTGAAAACTGAAAGCATTTTTTGACTCGGGATTGATATGCTTTTTCATCGTATCGATTTTCATAACCCCAACTTTTTTTGATATATTTTAGGCTATCGTCAATGGCTAATGCCTCTTCTCCTCGCAACTCATTTCTGATTTTTTCTGCATCCGTAGAGAAACTTGGCAACCGATGATGTGACACAATCAGCCAAAGCACAAGCTTTGCAACAGGAGGAAGAGCATTTAAAGGTCTTTCATTCTCTTTTTGCAAAACGTCAATAAGCTGTTTTTCGTTGATGTCACCTTTAATTAGGTGCTCCAGCCAACCGTTATCCGTTTTTGCATCCTCTTGCATCACAAACGCGTTTAACAACAATACGGAGATCCATTCATGACGGATAGGATCGCCTAGATGTGCTTTTTTACTGTTAGGATTCAACTTTTCCTGAAAGAGCTGTGTCGCTTTTCCCCAGTCGTGGAAAAGCGCCGCCAGTGCCGTTAACGCCTTAATGAGTGGAAGATATTTCCAGTCATTTTCATAATAATTATTCAATATGTTTTTTTGCGTATAATGCACCGGCACAACCCCTCGATCATTAAATTTCTCCCTATTTCCCACCACCCAGATCAGTTCGCTTCGGCTTCGGCTTCGTATCCAGTGGCAACTCACCGCCGTGCTTTTTGACGCGGTTTTTCGTAGCAGTTTTTTGACGGCGTCGAGTCCCTCTTTGGTGATAATCGTCTGCCAAGTGTTATCGCCGATGCGGTCGGCAAAGCTGTCGAGCACGCGGCGTGTTTTTTTGAGGGCATTTTTTTCGCATTGGGAGACGAAGGTGACCATCATAGCGTCTCATCCTCCGTTATGTCCGAGTGCGCCAACGCTATCTCCTTGACCTGATTAAACATAAACTCCAGTGCCCCATGCTCCACAAAGTTTTGCAGGCACTGAGCCCTGAATCCTTTTTCGTCCATACCCTCTTTCGCGCACACAAACGCCCACGGAAGCACCAGCGCATCCTTGATAAGATCCGCCACATCAAAGACCAAGGCACCGCGCCGCGTCTTGCCGTGCATAACCGCAAAGCCGTGTGGGATACCAAGCACCCAAAGCGTCGATGCGGCAAGACCGTAGGCGAGGTAATTGCCGTGATTGAGAAACTCGTTGGCTAAATCGGCGGCGCTATGTTCGCGCACGAAACCCGACTGTCCCGTAACGTGTGCGGCATATTTATAGAGCTTTTTCGTAAGTTCCGCTTCGATTTGCAAGAGCTTTCCTACGCTTGGCGCTACTTCGATCGCTTGTTGTGCATGATCGAGCATCTCCTCCACCGTAGAGTCACTTATGCTAAAGCCTTCCATCTTTAGTTCACGATCTTTTGACCATACTTTTTTTATAAAGCCGATGCGTGCTTTTTGAAAAACTTTTGCGGCGTCAAGGCGCTTGGCATCATCAAACCAAAAGCGCATCCATCCTTGTATAAATTCGGTCGGACGGTATTCGCTTTGCGGCGTGAGCCACTCGATTTCGGTTGCCATGAGTAGCGGTGTCGCGCCGCTTCCGCTAAAGCCTACAAGCACCCCCGCTTGGGCAAGCATACGCATCGCCGCTTGCGTAATCGAGGTGCCTGTGCCCAAAAGCAAGCAGGTGGTATTAGCTATGGGGATGTTCCAGTATTGCAACTCCTTGCTCGCTTCACTTAGGTAAAGCACTCTACCGTCTTTTTGCATGACACGGCATTTTTCTAGGTAGTAGATATTGGCACGTTTTGAGTGCAAAATTGCTTTTAAGTCGGTTAATTGTTCCAAAGTTACTCTCTCCTAATCAATGAACTAATTTTTACATGCCATGCGGACAGCGTGGTTTCCTTTATTTCATTTTGCTACATATTTTTGTAGCTCCTTTATAAATTTTTCGTGAATCCGTAAAGGTGTGATGACTTTTATGTGCGGAATCCACTTTTTAAGCATGTGTATCACTTCGGTATCACTCGTGGCATGTACACTTATTTCAATGTCACCGTTTTCGTACTCTTTGAGCACTTTTTGCGTTTTGCTTAGTGGACGTCGGTCAAGATGTTTGGCTATGGCTTTATCTACATGAAGTACAACTTCAAAAACTTCTTCTTGGGCTTCAAACCAAATATTTAAAGCATTTTCCATCACTT
>Ga0265295_1004256_pt1 | contig 19450 bp, 17 predicted proteins | sample Munlansysbiofilm_FD_192503 | JGI IMG/M metagenome (GOLD analysis project Ga0265295, IMG submission 192503) | Leachate microbial communities from a municipal landfill in Southern Ontario, Canada - Methane capture system biofilm | ecosystem: Engineered > Solid waste > Landfill > Unclassified ... | reverse complement strand
CCATATCCAGGCCCCCATCCAACACCCGACCCTTCAAGTTGTCTTCCCCCCAAGCAAAGAAACTCGCATCGGTCAAGGCAGCTTCTGCCAACGCTAACTCTGTTTGATTTTCAGAATTCACTGAGTAGCCTAAATATAGCAATGCCGCCCCCACAGCATCCCGTGGAGAATTGTACATTCCCGATTTATAGGTGTCGCCTTCTTCAAACAGACAAGCCCAACCGTTGGACTCTAAACACGATTCGAGTCCAATCTTGTCCGTGCGGTAAAGAATCCCGATCGTTCCCCAAGCATAGGGGACAATATATTCAGTAAAACCACTTTCCTCGTAGAGCTCAGCCAACGTGGGGATGATTTCCAATTCTGCCAATAAAGGGATTTTTTGAGCATCCACCTGCTGAATCAATTGTTCCTGAATCAGCTTGTCAATCATGTAATCCGAAGGAAACATCAAATCATAAACCACGTTATCTTTTTTGAGTTCGGTGGCCATTTCTTCGTTAGATCCAACGGTTTTGTAACTGACGCGGACATCATAGCGACTTTCAAATTCGTCAATCAATGTTTCATCCATGTAGTCGCCCCAATTCAATATGTAAAGATCTGCATTCCCTGAGCATCCACTTAGAAACAATGTGAGGATGAGTACCAATAAAACAAGCGATAATTTTTTCATATGAGTTTTTCCTTTCTCTCTGTTTTTCGATTAATAAAGACAATGATAAAAATGGTCAAGATAAAGATGATGGTGTTATATGCATAAGCGACTGGGGTCAAGCTGCTTCGACCTTCTCTAGCCAGTTTGGCATATAACCAAGTGGACACATTCATGTATTCGTTGCCGGAATTGAAATAAGTGATAACAAAATCATCAATACTCATGGTAAAAGCCATCAGGGCCCCAGTGATGATTCCGGTGCTGATATTGGGTAAAATGACACGCCAGATGCCTCCAAGACGGGAACAACCGAGATCGAGTCCGGCTTCATATAGGTTGGCATCCAAACGCTTTAACTTGGGGAGAATATTCAAGACTACGTAAGGAATGGAGAAGAATACATGAGCGATCAAGACCGTAAAATATCCCAAAGTGAAAGATAAAATCGAAAAGATGATCATCAAGCTAATTCCGGTCACAATATCGGGATTGACCACTGGAATATTGTTCATGAGGACCAACCGGATACGTTGTTTTTTTTGAAGCGAATGGATGCCAATTGCGAAGATTGTTCCCAATACAGTGGCGATGAGCGTGGATAAAAGTGCGATGGAGAGGGTGTTCATGATGGGTTCTCGCATGATGTCATCGGTAAATAAGGTCGTATACCATTTAATGGTAAATCCCTCCCAGCCGTAGCTTCGAGAGGAATTGTTGACTGACAAAACCAATATCAAGAGAATAGGGACATAAAGCAACAAAAAGGTGATGGAGGTGAAGAAAATTCCGATTCCTTTCAAAATTTGAAGCCGACGTCTGCGTTTTTTCATATCAGCGTTTCACCTTCTTTATCAAAGCGTGTGACAATAATGAAGGAAATTACTGAGAAAATCATCAACAAAATGCTGATGAGACTGCCGACATTGATACTGAGGGCTCCCGAGCCCATCACTTCTTTCATGAATTTAGAATGAATGATGTTGCCAATCAAATTATATTTTGCCAATCCGATCCGTTCTGGCAAGACAAAGGAGGTCATGGCAGGTAACATCGTCATAATCACGCCGGAAACAACACCACCGATTGAAAGAGGAAATACCACTTTTCGAAATACTTCAAAATCGGTTGCTCCTAAATCCTTTGCGGCCTCGATCAAACTGAAATCCATTTTTTCAAGTACCGAAAAAATCGGAAAAATCATGAAGGGAAGATACATGCCAATCATACCGATGATCACACCGGGAATCGATCCCAACAGATCGATGTTTATCCCAGTCAAATCAGAAAAGATCGAACCCGGAGTAAAGATTTTCTCCCAAGCAAAGATTCTCAACAACATATTTGCCCAAAGTGGTACTATTAACAAGGACAACCAGATCCGCCGCACAGATGCGGAAAGCGTCGTCAGGTAAAAAGCAACCGGATAACCGATCAAAAAGCAAATGACTGTCGTGATTACGGAAAGATAAAGTGAATTTGTCAAGGCTTTCAAGAGGTAGTTTTCAGAGAAAATCCGAAAATTGTCAAGAGTGAATTGAAAACTGTCTGGGTTATATATGTTGAGATTGGAAAAAGCTAGAATAATGAGTATTAACGTAGGAATCAAGACAAATAATCCCATCCAAAACCAATAAGGAATGGATAGAAAACGCAACCGTCTCATGGTGTGGACTTCCGCATGATATGGATGTTTTGTGGCTCGACACTCAAGCCGACCTTGTCGCCGATCTCACGGATTTTCGTCGTGTGGATGGTGTATTCAACTCCGTCAAGGATCACGTTGATCTCATAGTGAACACCTTTGAAAATCAAGGAGTCGACAATGCCGACTATTTTTGCTTTTGAAGGAGGAACAAAGTCTAGATCTTCCGGACGAATAACGACATCAACCGGTTGGTTGGGCATAAATCCTTTATCAACACAGCGAAATTCTCGTCCAAAAAATTCGACTCGATAATCATCGATCATAATACCGGGAAAGATGTTCGATTCCCCGATAAAGTTTGCAACAAATCGATTTTTTGGCTCGTTATAAATATCTTCAGGAGCACCGATTTGTTGGATTTTTCCCTCATTCATAATAACAATGGTGTCCGACATGGTCAGGGCTTCTTCTTGATCATGGGTGACATACACAAACGTGATCCCCAAAGTTCGCTGCATTTCTTTGAGTTCGTATTGCATTTCTTGTCGAAGTTTCAAGTCCAATGCGCCCAAAGGTTCGTCGAGCAATAGCACTTTTGGGCGATTGACGAGGGCTCGCGCAATTGCGACACGCTGTTGTTGACCCCCCGAAAGTGTGGCGATGTTTCGCTGTTCATATCCAACTAGTTTGACTAATTTGAGCGTTTGTTTCACACGATCGTGGATTTCATCTTTCGAAAGTTTTTTAAGTTTCAACCCAAAAGCGATATTTCCAAAAACATCCAAATGGGGGAATAAGGCGTATTTTTGAAAACAAGTGTTGATTTCGCGTTGATTTGGTTCTAAGTCGTTGATGATTTTTCCATCAAAGATGATATCGCCAGCATCAGGCATCTCAAAGCCACCGATCAAGCGCAAACAAGTTGTTTTTCCACAACCGGAGGGACCCAACAAAGTGATGAACTCGTTTTCATTGATATAGAGACTGAATCGATCCAAGACAGTGAGATCGCCAAAACGTTTGGTAATATTTTTCAGTTCAATCAGTTTTTTCCCCATGATCATTCTCCAGTTACGATGCTCATTATATAGACCGTTTAATCAAACTATACCCAAAACAAAAATAAATGCGTGTATTTGTCTTGATTTTCACGCATGTTTAGTATGGTTAAACACTACGTTAAATCAAAATAAACAAACGCATTTATATTATATATAAACAGAAAAATAAGTCAAGTGAAAACAGAGATTAAGAATAAAGCGAAAAGCAACGCATCTTGTCGCGTAAGAAACTGCTGGTTGAATCACTCATGGTTATAATCTTGAATGCGAATTTGAAAGGGGATTGGATCCCGCTCGTAGTGGTGGGAATAATTCCCCCTTAACGAGGGTAATACCCAACTCCGTCAACTCTGATTTTTTTAAGGTCGATGTGCCATGGTCTAAAATCAATCCTTCGGAAAACTTGTCTTTGACGATGTCCAACCAAGGACCGGGAAGCTGATGAAGTTCGTCGCTTTCAACATAAGCAAGAGAAAACTGGCGCAATTGTTCCAATCGAGATCCCTGCCAGTATGTGATCCATTTGGCGATTCCAAGTCGATAATTGCTTTGTTTTACGTGTGTGACTGCTTCCCAAAATTGCGAATCCGCCAGGGGATCGTATTCCAATACAATGATCATATGTTGATCGGAAATCCGCTTGCTTTTTAGTGTTTTCAAAGCCCGTTCTATGAGTTTCAATCGTCCCGTAAAAATCTGATTGAAACGAATAACAATCGGTGGAAATCTGTCAGTCTGAGCGACATCCTTTTTCAAATCATGACAAAGTTGTTGGAGAAAGATGTCGAGATAGTCTTCGAGTAATTCAGCGCGTTCTAAAGCAATGAATAGGTCGCTCTCTTGATGGAATCCGAGATCTTTTGCTAGGTCAGCTTCCAAAAAGCAGATTGTCCGATCTTTCCACGTTCCAACGGGGTAATAATCAATCAATAAGCGTTTTTCTTGGATCAAATGTCCAATCTGAGCCGCAATAGAGTCCCAAAGAGCAAAAGTTTCCAACTCCGCTTTTCCTAAGTAATGGACGGTTTCAACAGACTTCTTTTTGGTATAAAGCAACTGAATCAGCGATGATTTGATTGTCTGGGTTTCAACTGGTTTTGAGACAAGATAGGCAGCGAATGATAAGAGAGTCGGGTGTTCTGGTTTGATCAAGGAAGCAAACTGGATCCGGATATCTTTGACGATCCGTTCGATTACCCGCTTGTCTGTCGTAGACAACATGATCAAAAAATGTTCGGGATCGGCTAAATATAAGTCGACATAAACTTGCTTTGCCACCTGTTTCGTGAGATGTTCTAACTCAAATCCAAAAGCAAGCGTATCCTTGTTTGGAATGGTACTAAAATAAGCTGACAACCCGTGAATATGAAAAGCGAGGAGGGTGTGACCGGAGGGAATCACCCGATATTCAGCGGGAATCAAATTGATAGGTTTGATGCCATAGAGAAAATCCTCTAGTCCAGCGGCGGTCAATTTGGATGTTTGTGAATATGCTTGGGTGATATCCTTGATCGTCATCAGCAGTCGCAATTCTTCTCGCCAAATGCGGAGTGAAAACTGTTTTTTCGTCCCTTCCAACAATTGGTAACCAAGAGTCAAGTGATCACACGTCAAAAAGGTATCCAAATAAATGGGCTTATCCGAAACAAATCCTGATTGAAACCGTTCAAAAGTAATCGTCTTTTCGGTCATACCAAACATCGATTTGGTTGCTTCTGTCAAAAAAAGAACCACGCCTTTTTCAATTTTGATCAACCCGGTTCCAAGAAGATCAAAGCCTTTTTCCAAGTAATCGGCCTGTCGAGTTTGATCGACTTTGAAAAGGTGATCCGATAGTCGCATCTCACACAGAATTCGGGTGATACAAAATAGTTTATGATGATGCATAAATCGATCTGTTTCTTTTATAAAGGCAGCCAAAAAGGCATGAGGATAGATTTCTTGACGAATCCGGGAGGCAATGACATACTCCATATCGATGAAGTTATTAGGGAGTAGGTAATCACGAATCTCTGAGAGCTCGGTTTTTGTATAGAGCAAATCCTCTTGGTCGCTGGATAGCAACACATCGATCAAAGTGTCTTTCAACAAGGAAAAAGACATCACTTTCTCAAGCAACAACCCTTTTTGATAGGTCATGATCCGGATACCGTCCGGATCAAGAGCGATGAAGATGAGACGATCAAATGAAACTTGGTCCATTAAGTCTCGACAATGTTCCAACAACACGTCTCGCGATTTCGCATACTTGAGTCGACCGGCAGATCTTTTCAACAGCCGCTCGAGCCCTTGAAAAGAATCCACGGTTACTTGAGAGGGATGATCAAGCATGGCCAATTTTTCCTTAAGAGTCAACACCATTTCCAACTGTTGATATTTTAAACTGAGATCCAAGCCAGCTTGATAGAACTCGCGCCGGGCGTGTTTCGAGATCATTCGCTCGACTTTCGGAAGATGTTCGATGAAAAATGCCCAGGCATCTTCCAAATTAAGTAGTTGTAGGTTGATACGTATAAATCGTTCTAAATATCGATTTTTAACTTTGGCAGCCAGATAATACGATTGGTAATGTTCTAACGCGTTCAGGTAATCACCTTTCTGATACGCTAGATCGGAATCCACCAACAGAAAGATTGGATTTTTCTGTTCTCGATCGAAATGACGGGCATAGAGGGCCATTTCTTCTGCTTTCGCGATTTCTTTCTTATCCAGGTACAGCAAAGCAAGTTTTAAATATTTACTGACAAGGTTGCTACTGGAAAGCGTATCGGGGATTGAAAGAAGCGTCTGAATGGCGAGATCGGTTTTCTTCAATCCTTCATAACAGACAGCGAGATAAAACAACTGCATTCGCTTCAACGCCTTGTTTTCTTCTATAAATCGTTCCCGGTAATGAAGAACAGCTTCCAATTCCACAAAATCTTCCGTCTTCAATAACAAACCAATCAGTTGATCCACCAAAGCAACCGTCGGTTGAAACTGTTCACTGATTTCATTTTCTAATGGTTCTTTCAGCAATAAAATCGCTTGATCAAATTCTTGATTGGACTCATAAAAATTGGCCAGCAACCGAGTAGCTTCCCAATAGATCGGATAGGTTTTTTCCGCCAATGCCTCAGATCGCAAAGCGATAAGTTTCTCAGCTGTTTCTGCATTTAACGGACTACTTTGACATTCTTTTAGCAGTTCTTCCAACATGGGTCGAAACTATCTCCTTTCGATCGGTTTTGTCATGGATTCCAGGCATTCGCCCGTATCGAGGCTGACGAGTTCAATTTGGAATTCGGTCGGTCGTATGGTCAAAAGGGCATAAGATCGGCACATCCCCACTCGCGGAAAAGCCAGTGAGCCCGGATTGACCAAGACTGCTTCGGGAAATTCATCGATTCGATATGCGTGAGTATGCCCATAGAAGGCAATCTGACACTGTCGATAATAAGCCGCCTGATATAAAAGATGCCGACCGGATTTTACATGATAGGTGTGGCCGTGGGTAAATAAGATCTTAACAGAAGAAAAATCCATGACCAGTTCATCGGGGAACTTGGGTTCGAAGGGATAATTTCCTCGGACACCGATAATATTTAGGGCGGATAATTCGGTTTCGGACATTTCTGAATCGCCAAGCGAAAAGATATGATCAACCGGCAGTTGCTGCTGAAGCATGTGTTGGATGACATCGCGGTTGCGATGATTATCGCTAAAAATCAGAATTTTCATGAATGCGACCGTAACAGGTCCAGTAATTGCCGTATTGCTTGCCCACGGTGACTAATGGCATTCTTTTCTTCTGGGCGACATTGAGATAGTCTTTTTTTTAATGAGGGAATATAAAAGACAGGATCATAACCAAAACCATTGCCAGAAATTGGGTTGTCCATAATCTGACCTTTAAGAATTCCAGAGAAAAAGACGACGGTTTCTGGAGACTGGTAATACACTAGTTCACAGACATACTGGGCTCTTCGATCTTCAACTCCGTGCATCTCTTTCAATAACAAAGCTAAATTATCCTCATCCGTTCCCGACGGAGAATACCGTTGCGAAAAAACACCGGGTCGGTTGCCCAACGCGATGACTTCGAGGCCCGAATCATCGGCGATTGTTGGAATTCGAAACCGATCATAAAAGGCTTTGGCTTTGATCAATGCATTTTCCCGAAACGTCATTCCAGTTTCTTCAATATCGAGATGAGCATTTAAATCCGCACAAGTCAGAAGCTTAAAGGGACTATTAGCAAGGATTTCTTTAAATTCCCGAATTTTATTGAAATTGTTAGAAGCAATCAATAATTGTTTCATATTCTCACCGGCTTAAGTATAACATAAAAACCCACTTCATCTCCCATTTGAAGAAAAAAATACGAGCGTTCTTTGAATCAATCAGCAACAAAAAAGATTGAATAATCATCATTTTCAAGTATAATGAAGGATAAGATGAGGTGAGCCAATGAGCGACTATGATGATTTGTTTAAATCTGATGTTTCGAATTCAACCAAACCGACGCCTTCGTCTCTACCACCCGAACCGGATCTATCGATCGATGAATTAACAAGAGAGTATAAAGTCAACCTGAGATTGGTCCTGATATATATCGGTATCATGTTGCTTGCTTCGATATTTCAATTTGTCTATTTCCGAGCACAATATCCAAAATCAGATGAAATCAATCAGGCAATTGAAGTGGTGGAGTCACCGGAGGTGGTGATTTCGGCTTCCGGTGATTTGGACTATCCCTATCAGATGACATTTACTGGTAGCTTTAAAAACATTTGGGATCGTGCTCTTCCAAAAATATGGGTCGAATATGATTTTGTCGATGAACAAGGGAAAAAGATTTATTCAGTGACGATTGATAGCGATCAAATCGAATCCGGGGCAGAATTCACATTTTCAGAGATCGAACTCAGCGCTACCAACTATCCCGATTGGAAAATCAGTTATGGATTAGATGAAAGTTCCTTTTATTACGTCATACTATATTTTTCACAATTGGCGATAACCGCCCTTTTATTTCTCTTGATCGATCAATGGAGTTTAAAACGAGATTGGCATCTTTTTCGTAAAAAATGGCAATCAGGCATTGGTCAGATATTTACAGGTCTGATTCTCCTCTATGTGGTATCGATTTTGTCCCAAGCGTTTTTGATTTATGTCCTTGGAGTTGAGAGCGGCTCGGAAAACGAGCAAGCTATCGCTTCGATGTTTTCAAACAATCCCTTGGCCTTATTCATGCTGTTTCTTCTACTCTGTGTGTTTACACCCTTAGTGGAAGAGCTTGTTTATCGCAAAGTGATTTATCGTTTTATGGATCGACGATTTGGTTCAACAGTCGCTATTATTTCCAGCGGTCTGATTTTTGGACTGATGCACGTGATCAATTATGGCGACTTTCTTCAAGCAATCCCGTATGTGTTGATGGGAATGGTTTTCGGCTGGGTCTATCATCGATCCAAGAAGAACATTATGGTCACAACCGGAATGCACTTTCTAAACAATCTTATCACTTTCTTAATTTATTTTATCGCAGTTCTATCGCAGTGAATTCATAAAAAAAACCGGCAATTGCATTTGCCGGTAATTTTTTTGTTTGTTTTAACGAACAGCTTCTTTTAATACTTTTCCTGCTTTGAATGTAGGAGCTTTCAGAGCGGGGATGGCGATGGTTTCGCCAGTCCGGGGATCATGGCCAGAACGAGATTTTCGGACTTTGACTTCGAATGTTCCAAAGCCGGTCAAAATCACTTTTTCTCCTTTGACCAAAGCTTCTTGAATTGCGAGTACTGTGGAGTTCAATGCGACTTCAGCGTCTTTTTTTGTCAGATCAGATAATTCTGCAATTCTTGCGACTAATTCGGATTTGTTCATCGAATGATACCTCCTTTATTTTGATAACTCAATTATAAGAACATCAAATATAAAATGCAAGCGTTTTTACGAAAAAAAAGCCGTTTTTTTAGATAATTTAGCCATTATTCGCGATTTCTCAAGCTTATTTTCAAGGGGGTCCCTTCAAAATCAAATCGAGACCGGATTTGATTTTCCAAATATCGATAATAACTGAAATGGATTGCCTGGGTATTATTGACGAATAATACAAACGTTGGGCACTTGCTTTTTACCTGAGTGGCGTAATAAACACGAAGGAGAACACCGTTGTGTTCTTTGGGTGGATTCAGGAGCATCGCTTCGGTGATAACCTCGTTCAAGGCCGAGGTCGAGACCCGTTTTTGGTAGTTTTCAAAAGCTTTCTGGATCAATGGAAAGAGCGACCCTATTCTCGCTTTTGTTTTCGCGGAAACATAAGCGATTGGGATGTAGGGTAGAAATTGAAATTCTCGGCGGATTTTTTTAGTCCATTCCGACATGGTATTTTCGGTTTTTTCGATGGTATCATATTTATTTAAGACGATCACCATGGCTTTACCACTCTCGAGGGCATAACCGGCGATGTGTTTGTCTTGTTCTTGAATCCCAGCAAATGCGTCCAAAACCAAGAGGCAGACATCACTTCGTTCAATGGCATGCATCGCTCTGAGCGCACTGTACTTTTCGACCGATTCAAAGATTTTCCCCCGTTTTCGTAAGCCTGCAGTGTCAATAATGACGGCTTCCTGATCGTTGAAGGTAAATAGCGTATCAATCGAATCCGTCGTTGTTCCATGGATTTCAGAGACAATCAATCGTTCTTGGCCCAAAATGGCATTGACAAGTGAAGATTTCCCGACATTGGGACGTCCAATCACACAAAGCTTTAAAATGTCATCGGAATACGGCTCTGGTTTGTCATCTGGAAGATAATTGACGAGTCGATCCAGTAAATCACCAATACCGATACCATGAGAAGCGGAGACGGGGATGACATCTTCCACACCGATTTCGTAAAATTCATAAGCTTGTTGGCGAAGAGATGAATTATCAACCTTGTTGACGGCAATGACAACGGGTTTTTTTGCTTGAAAAAGCAAATTCATAACTTCTCTGTCATCGGGCATCAACCCGGATTGCCCATCAGTGACAAAGCAAATGACTTCGCTTTCTTCGATGGCGATTTCTGCCTGGGCTCGGATTTGTGACAAAAAAGGTGCATCGCTGATTTCGATGCCCCCGGTGTCAATGACCGAGAAAACGCGGTTAAGCCACACAGCTTTACCATAGATGCGATCCCGTGTTGCTCCCGGTTTTGCGTCGGTGATCGCGATTCTTTCACCGACGATTCGGTTGAAAATCGTTGATTTGCCTACATTTGGCCGCCCAACGATTGCCACTGTTGGAATCATGAACGATCATCCTTTTTTGTATGGAACGTTACTTCTTAAATTTTTCAAATAAATCTGCTAAGGATTGATTGGCTGAGACGTTGTCTTTCAGATGAGACTCATATTCTTTTCGTTGTGATTTTTCTTGAATGCGTTTTAATGATACGCTCATCCGCCATTCTTTCGGGAAAAAGGTCAAGACCTCAACCGTGAGAATATCACCGACTTTTAAAGCGTCTTCGACTCGATTGATCCGTTCGGATGATATCTCATGAATGGGGAGAAACGCTTCTACTCCGGAGATTTCAAGAAGGGCTCCTTTTTCCATAATCGTTTTCACGGTGGCGGATACGTGTTCGCCAACACGCAGTTTCAGATCTGCCCAAGGATTGTAATCCAGATGTTTTTTGGATAATGTGAATTGCTTTTTATCGGGATTGATACTGGTGATTTCAACTTCAATCTGATCGCCAACTTGTACTCGTCCGGCCAGATTATCATGCGGATCCCACGAGTAGTCATTTCGGTTCAAAAGACCGCTGATTTCTCTTTCAACTTCGAGCAGCATGCCGAATTGCATCTTTTTGACAACTGTTCCCATCACTTTATCGCCGACATTGTGATTTTTCATGAACAAATCCCAAGGTGTCTCTTGAAGGGCCTTCAAAGACAAACTGACTCGCTTGCCGGAAATTTTGATGATTTTCGCTTGAACAAGATCACCGGCTTTGATGACATTTTCGACTTTTTTTGTGTGATATTGGGAGAGTTCGCTGATATGGACGAGACCTTCGACATGATCTGATATTTTTATAAAAGCTCCAAAATCCATAATTCTTGAGACGATTCCATTGACGATATCGCCCACAGCAAACGCTTGGATTTCCGTTTTTTCTTGTTGCTTTAACTCTTCATATTGCAGTTGCTTCCGGTTAACAATAAACTTATCTTTTCCGCGGTCAGAACGGATCTCAATGAGGCGTACAGCAGTTTCTTGACCGACGAGTGCTTTTTTTTCTTCGGGGGATAAGGAATTTAAAGAAATCAAAGACTCGGGTAAAAACAGTTCAAAACCATGATAATCAAGCAACAGACCACCCTTGACATCCTTTTTCACCTTGGCAGTGATTGATTGATCAACGACTAAATCATCGCGATAGCGATCGCGAATTGCTTTTCTTTCGATATCTTTGCGAGATAACAATAAAATGTTGTTGTCATCTCCATGGCTAATCTTGGTGACTTGAACTTCGATTTGATCTCCTATCTTGACCAAATCTTTCGCGCTTGCGACTTTCTGATTAGACAGATGATCTTTATAAATTGTTCCCTCAAACATATATCCGACATCAACAAGGACTTCTTCGTCCGTGACGCTGACAACGGTTCCGGTCAAAATTTGACCGACTTGGGGGATGTTTAATTCTTGATTGGGTTGTTGGTTGTTTTCCATTCTGGTTGCTCCTCTTTTTCGTCAATCTTTTTCTTGTATAAATCATATATCATCGCAGTCACTTCGCCTAAATCCATGGCCGATGTGTCTACGAAGATTGCGTCTTTTGCCACACGCAGAGGATTATAACTGCGCGAAGAATCGATTTGATCCCGACGCTCGATTTCTTTTTTTAAACGTTCGAGATCACTGTCAATTCCTAAGGATACATTCTCAGCGTGACGTCTTTTTGCTCGCTCTTCAACCGAAGCGGTTAAAAAAATTTTTAGATCCGCGTTAGGTAAGACGACAGTACCGATATCACGACCATCCATCACGACATGATTTTTATCTGCAATCTTTTGTTGCAGAGCAACCAATCGATTTCTGACCGGAATATGGCTTGCGACGACGCTGACATTATTTGAAACTGAATTGGATCGAATTGCTATTGTGACGTCTTTTCCATCCAAATAAAGGACCTCATGCATAAATTCCATTTTCGTGTTGTCAAGAAAGCTGAAAGACTCCGGATTATCCAAGTCGACATTCAAGGCGAGTGCCTTCAACGTGGCTGCCCGATACATGGCACCCGTATCGACATAGGTATAATTCAATTGTTTGGCCAACATTTTCGCGACACTGGATTTCCCTGCGCCTGCGGGTCCGTCGATTGCCAAAGCTCGGTATTTCATTTTATCGCCTCTCAACGCTTCCCATTATATCATAATTTCTGCAAAACGAAAGCATTAAATCACCGTGACCACTTTATTTTCCGTGTTGTGATAGGTTCCATAATTGCTTGATTTCATGCGGTTTCAACAAGCGAGCATCTCCCGGTTTCAACCCGTCGGTTGTCACTGAGCCAAAACGATACCGTTTCAGCATCAAAACCGGATGACCGATTGCTTCAAACATCTTTTTGACCTGATGATACTTTCCCTCGGTAATCACGATGTTGACATACGTGTTTTCCTTTTTATCATCATAGCGAACTTTATTGATTATAGCAGGCTTGGTGCGCACGCCATCGATCAAGATCCCCTTCTCAACAGTAACGGATTCCTCTTTTCGTAAGAGACCCGCTACTTTAACGTGATATTCTTTTTCAAGTTTAAAGCGGGGATGAGTCAGTTGATTGCTGAAGGTTCCATCGTTGGTAAACAAGATGATGCCGCTTGTATTATAGTCCAAACGACCAACCGGGAAGATTCGTTCAGACACATTCAAAAGGTCCATGACGGTTTTCCGGCCATGTTCGTCTTTTGTGGTTGACACTACCCCTTCGGGTTTGTTTAGTACCCAGTATACCTTTTCTTCATAAGATATCCGGACGCCGTCACAGATTATTTCAGCCGCTGGATCGACTTTTACTCCCATATCGCGAATCTCAATGCCATTGACTTTCACTTTTCCGGAAGCGATCATTTCCTCGGCTTTTCGTCTGGATGCGATCCCCGCGCGTTGAAGGATTTTTTGCAGGCGTTCCATGCTTGTTCACTCCTTAAAAAAATGAGGGATAGGTCTTCCTACCCTCATTCCGGATTATTAACTATTATCCGTTTCCTGTTGGGATTTTTTGAGTTCAACGGTAAGAAGGACCGATTGAATTCGTCTTTGTTTGACTTTCTGCACTTCAAAAGTCAAAATTACCAAATCTTCGCTGATAAGTTCACTTAGATCATCAAACTTTTGATTGATTGCTAACTCATATTCTATTTTTTCTCCAACCTCGGGAATGTCTTGAAATTTTTCAAACAACCAGCCGCCAACTGAAATTGAGTCAGAGACAGGGGGAGTTCCAAGTTCCAAGTCTTCGAACAGATCTTTGAGATCAACATCGGCGTTGACGATGTATTGAGTGTCAGTTTTTTTAACGATCGTGTCGGTCACTTCATCGTGTTCATCATAAATTTCTCCGACCAGCTCTTCCAACGCGTCTTCCATCGTCACCAACCCATCCACCCCGCCGTATTCATCAACAACGATTGCCATATGGGAGTTTTCCAGTTGCAACAACTCGATCAAGGCGTCAACTTTGGTGGTCGCGGGCACAAAGATCGGTTTTCGCAACAGCTTTTTGACCACGATATTTTGTCGTTTGATCATTTTGGTGTAGAAATCGCGTTCGGACAAGACGCCGATGATATTATCCGGATTGCTGTCGTAGACCGGGATTCGCGAATATTTGCTTTTGAAAAACATATCACGAATGTTTTCAATATTTTCGCTAACATCACAAGCGATCATATCCACCCTTGGTGTCATGATTTCTTCTACCGTGATGTCACTCAAATCGAGAACCTTTTGTAACATATCGGCTTCTTCTTCATCAATCGAGCCTTCCTCTTCCATCGTATCGATGATTGTTTCCAACTCGGATTCGGTGACGGTCAATTTGTTTTCTTGTTCCAACCGACCGACCACGCGCTTGTTCAACAAGCGGAACAAATAAGTGAAAGGCGTCATGATGCGAATCAAGAAGAAAAGAAAACCGCTTTCAAATAGACTGATTTTCTCCGGATAACGCCTGGCCAAACTTTTGGGCAGAATCTCACCAAACGTCAAAACAATGATGGTAATCACGATGGTATTGATGATTGATACGATTGTGTCGGCATTGGGGTTATCGACAAATAAGCCCGTAAAGAAAAGGACACTCACGGTCGTGAGCGCGATATTTGCTAAATTGTTACCCACCAAAATCGTCGTCAGCGTCCGATCAAAGTTTTCGACAATCCAATACGCTTTTTTGGCGCCTTTGATGTTTTGATCTATCAAGGTTTTAAGACGGACTTTTCCAACAACGGAATAAGCCATCTCGGTCATTGAGAAGAATGCTGAACAAACAAGACATACCAGCATCAAAATCAACAAACCGGGATGAAATATTATCGCCTGTGAGATAAGCCACGTCGGACTAGATTCCAAAGAATCATCACTCCCTAAGAAATTGGTTTAATTACTTTGCTCGGGTGTCATACTTGCCAGTTGCGGTTGACACCACTATTTTTTCGCCGGTTTCCACAAACAGAGGAACCAAGAGCCGAAGCCCCGTATTTGTCAAAGCCTCTTTTGTTGCATTGGAGGCGGTGTTTCCTTTGGCTCCGCCGGCGGTTTCAATCACTTCAAGCGTTACTTTATCAGGCAATTCCAATCCAAGAATCTCATGATTGTACATAATGATATTGATGGTCATGCCTTCGGTCAGATAATAAAGCTCATTTTCAATCATACCCTGATGGATCTCTATTTGTTCAAACGTTTCTTGATTCATGAAGACATGTGTATCTCCAGAAGCATAGAGATATTGCATTGCGGATTTGTCAATGATAGCTTGCTCGATATTGATGCCCGCATTGAACGTTTTATCAATCACCGCTCGAGTGCGGAGATTTCTTAATTTTGTGCGGACAAATGCGCCGCCTTTCCCGGGTTTGACGTGCTGAAATTCGATAATTGAATAAATATTGCCTTCATATTCAATCGTCATCCCGGTTTTAAAATCATTGGTGCTGATCATAAAATCCTCCTAGGTGCCAGTTGTCTCAAAAACAAATCATATTATAATATAAAAAGCTTTAATTGACAACAGTTTTCAACTCATCTATAATGTGAATGACTAAGAAACGAGGTGATGAAATGTTCTTAGCATCGGTATGGGAATGGGTTTTACCAATTGGTCTGGGCTTAGTGGTTGGAATTATGATCACTATGAGGAAAAAATACGATTTTTCCCAAATTGTATTTTTGGAACCCGAAGAATTTCGGCTCAATATGCGTAAAGGACAGTTGATTGATGTTCGTCGGGAAGACAATTTTAATCATCGAAGAATCAACGGCAGCCGGTCCTTTCCAAATCGAACTGTCTTTTCCTCATTAAGTCGACTTCGCCGCGACCAGGCGATTTTTCTCTATGATGAAAATTGTAAAAACTCTGTAAAACGGATTGCAAAAAAATTGATCAAAAAAGGATTTAAACCGGTTTATGTATTAAAAAATGGACTCGAGAAATGGCCATTCCCAATAAAAGAAGACACAAAATAGTGCGATCAGGTAGTTGATCGCACTTCTTTTTTTAAATAGTCTCGCACTTGTTCAATCGTGTCCTCAAATCGGTCCGGGTTGACAATGAACCAAGTACAGTTCATTTGATTTCGAAACCAAGTGAGTTGACGTTTTGCATAGCGACGTGTATTTTGTTTGATTTGAGCAATTACATCGATGCGGCTCAATTCACCTTGAAAATAAGGAAAAAACTCTTTATAGCCAATCGCCATGGCGGCTTGGCTTTTTGCGGCATATTCAAATAAATATCTTGCTTCGTTTTCGAGACCGGATTGGATCATTTGATCGACTCGCGTTTCGAGTCGCTGATACAACTGGTCTCGCGGCATGGTTAAGCCGATGGTTGTCCAATTGGGATAATGAGGACGCTTTTTTCCAAGTGTGTCATCTTGGGATATATCCATGGCGATCTCCAAACTGCGGAGGATTCGGCGACGGTTATTCGGGTGAATCGTGGCGGATAAATCTGGATTGATCATTTTCAGCTGTTCATATAACTTTTCAGTGGTCAATGATGAGATAGAATGATCGAACTCGTGACGCTTATTTCCCAAAAACCGGTAATCATAATAGACCGCATTGATATATAGCCCTGATCCACCGACCAGTATCGGTAGCTTTCCTTCATGTTGGAGTGAGTCGATTTTCTCTCTAGCTAATCGTTGGTAGTCATGGACGGAAAACGATTCGGATGGATCAAGGATATCGAGAAAGTGATGAACGATTCCTTCTTGTTCTCTTGGGCGTATCTTTGCTGTTCCAATATCAAGTCCGCGGTAAAACTGAAAAGCATCAGCCGAAAGGATTTCAGCGGAATAGTCTTTCGCTATGTTGAGGGCAAGCCGGCTCTTCCCAATACCGGTTGGACCAACAATTGCCAAGATGAGCGACATCAAGGGATCCGTTTGAACCATTTTTCTATCTCCGATTGTTGAAAATGGATGATTGTGGGGCGCCCGTGCGGACAAATATAAGGATCTTGACATTTATTCAGTTCGATCACTAAGGATTCAGCCATGGCTGAATCCACATACCGATTGGCTTTCAGGGAGTGTTTACAACTAAGAAGTTTGGCCAACTCGTTTCGCAGAGAAGAAAGCGGTGCGGATTTTTGCTCGACCATCATTGCGATCGCACTTTCAGTTATGAGTAGCTCTTCGCCTTGCGAAATCCAAGAAGGAAGCGAGTGAATTTGAAGGATCGATTCCGATTTGCTGGAAACTTCGATTCCTAGTTCACTTAGCTTCCTGAGACTTACATCGTCCAAGTCGGCAATTGATTCCCTTGATAATTCGAGTTCAAGGGGAATTAAAAGTTGATAATTTGCTGTCATTGGCTCGGACATCCGTTGAAGATACTGTTCATACCGAATTCGCTCAGCAGCCGCATGTTGATCCATCAAATACAACCCATCCATCGATTGCATCAGTAAATATGTTCCGTGGTATTGACCGATGTAGGCAAGCGATGGCAACTTCAATGTCTCCGGCTTCAACATATCCGAACTGGCTTCTTTCTCGGAGTCCGTGACGTTAAAAAGCGAAGGCTCTTCTGCTAGGATTGTGGAGGGCGTTATTGGTCGGGGGGCTGAATCATCGGGGCTTCTTCGTTCAATATCCGGAATTCGAAATAATGGCGAAATGCCGGACTTGATTGTTTTTGTGACCAATTCACTTAAGGAATTGACCTCCGAGAATTTAATCTCTTGTTTGGTTGGGTGGACATTGACATCGATCAATTGCGGATCGACGGTGATATAGAGAACACAGATAGGATACTTGCCAGTAGGGATGAATGCTGTAAAAGCATCACTGATCGCTTGTGACAATTTGGGACTGATGATGGGTCTTTTGTTGACGAGGATTGTCAGATAATTCCGAGAACTGCGATAATCAATCGGATTTGCAAAGTAACCTTCAATTTTATAGTCGCGATTCTCACTCTTGAAGAATTGCATGTTGCGAGCGGTTCGGTGGCCATACAGTTTTTGAATGACAGACAACGGATCGCCTTGCCCATCGCTTTGGAAGAGGAGTTTTCCATCGTGATGGAGGCTGAAGGCGACGAAGGGGTAACAAAGTGCAAAACGGCCGATCAGCCCTTGGATGAATCCAAGTTCGGAAGGAAGAGACTTCAGGTATTTAAAGCGGGCTGGCGTTTGATAAAACAACCGCGTGACTTGGATGGACGTTCCTTTACGGGGGGAAGCGGGGGATACACTCAACAACAATCCATCTTGATAAATGACCTCAACCCCTTCTTTTTCGCCCGTCGAGGTGGATAATTGCACACGCGAAATTGCGCCTATCGATGGCAAAGCCTCGCCGCGAAATCCCAAGGAGGAAATGTGGAACAAATCGTATTCAGAATGAATCTTCGATGTGGCATGGCGATTAAAAGCGAGGACAGCATCCTCTTTATCCATTCCCGTGCCATTATCCACAACCAATATTTTCTTGAGCCCGGATTCTTCCAAGTGGATGTCAATTTGGGAGCTCTTCGCGTCTAAGGAGTTTTCGACAAGCTCTTTTACAACATTGCCGATCCGTTCAACGACTTCGCCTGCCGCGATTAAGTTCTGAAGTTTCGGATCCAGTTGGATTATTTGTCCCATGGCTGCTCCTTTCCATAATTGATTAAGGTAGTTTTTTGCTCTTTTCGATGATATCCGCCAAAATATTTAATGCATTAAGCGGTGTTAAGTCATTGATGTCCAATTCGCGGATTTGATCGAGAAGTGGCAGATATTCATTCTCTTCAACTTGTTCTTTTTCAAGAGCGATCTCATAGTTGAACAAGTCGATGACTTGAGGCTTAATGACATTATATCCGTGGTTTTTTTCTAGTTCATCCAATATGGCTCGAGCCCGCTTGAGCAGGGTGGGAGGTAATTTGGCAAGTTTTCCGACATGGATGCCATATGATTTGTCGGTCGGGCCGTCGGCTACTCGATGTAAGAAAACGATGTTACCCTTGTCTTCTTTTGCCAAGACATGCACATTGTGTAAGGATGCCAGATCATCTTCCAAATAAGTCAATTCATGATAATGCGTGGAGAACAAAATTTTACAGTCGATTTTATGGTGACAATATTCGATGATCGCTTGGGCGAGGGCAATGCCATCATAGGTTGCCGTACCGCGACCAATTTCATCAAAGAGAATCAAACTCGCTTTGGTTGCATTTTGAAGCGCCACATTCACTTCCAGCATTTCAACCATGAAAGTGGATTTTCCTGTTGAAAGATCATCAGCGGCGCCTATCCGGGTGAAGATACGATCAAAAATTGGAAATTTTGCTGTTGTGGCAGCGACAAATGATCCCATT
>Ga0265295_1004255_pt1 | contig 19451 bp, 24 predicted proteins | sample Munlansysbiofilm_FD_192503 | JGI IMG/M metagenome (GOLD analysis project Ga0265295, IMG submission 192503) | Leachate microbial communities from a municipal landfill in Southern Ontario, Canada - Methane capture system biofilm | ecosystem: Engineered > Solid waste > Landfill > Unclassified ... | reverse complement strand
AGGTCGCATGTTCGAACCATGTCGGGTGCACCATACTGGAGGAATACTCAAGTGGCTGAAGAGGCGGGCTTGGAAAGCTCGTAGGCTGTCAAAGGCGCAGGGGTTCAAATCCCCTTTCCTCCGCCATATTCGCACGAAAACCCTAAAAGAAAAAGTCGACTTTATCAAGTTATTCAAGCATATCTATCCGATTAAGATGATGTGTAAAGTGCTTCATTTAAACCGTAGCACGGTATATAAGATATTCAAACACAAGATGTCTGATAGAGAAATCAGACGATTAGAACTCGAATCTAAGATTATTGAAATCTATAATAAGTTTGATAGCATCTACGGTGCACCAAAGATTCGTAGGGAGCTAATTAAACAGGGCTACTACGCTTCACTTAAGCGCGTCAGCGTCTATATGAGGCGATTAGAGCTTGGATCCATCATCACTTAGAAATATAAGCCAGGATTAACTTCTAAAGCACCTGATGATAAAGAGAACATCATGAATCAAGACTTCACAACATTATATCCTAACCAGAAATGGGTGATGGATATCACCTATATCTGGACGGTTTATGATGGGTGGACATATCTAGCATCTGTCATGGATCTTCATTCCAAGATGATTATTGGTTATAGTTATCAACGTCACATGAAACAAGAAATCGTATTAGAGTCATTACGCCAAGCGGTCTATAAGACAAAACAAACAAAAGGTATTATTGTTCAATCAGACTTAGGTAGCCAGTATTTGAGTTATGATGTTGAACAGTTCATCGAAAATTATGAAATGATTCATTCTTATTCGAGAAAAGGTACGCCTTATGATAACGCACCGATTGAAACATTTCATTCTATCATCAAGAGAGAACGTTTAAGTCGTATGGTTTTAAAAACATTCGAAGAAGCCAAAATGGTTATCTTTGAATATATTGAAGGGTTTTATAATCGTAAAAGAATCCATAGTTCAATCGATTATCAAACGCCTTATCAAGTGTATTACTCAAAGTAAGAAATTCTCACTTAATGTGTCCACTTTATTGATATAAAAGCAAAGTGTGATAACCGGAACACCCACTGTCGTAGAAGAAGAACTCGAATATAATTTTGAAATTGACGGAATAACGTATAACGCTGTAAGAGTATATGCACAATCCAAACTTGATGAACTGGATGAAGATAAGTACTACATTGTTCTTATTGATTATGGAACTGATCATCCGTTTTTCTTAGTACTAATACCTGTAAGCAAAAATATGGCTGCAAGTATTCTAGCTTCAGGAGCCGTTGTACCTAGTATTGTTCCACCGAGTAATCCTAGTGTAAATACATTGTACATGACACTTAGTATCTATAAGAGAAAACAAACGAATGCTTATGATATTGCATATGCCGCTGGAGGTAATGTAGATCCAGGGATACCAGAAACTCATCTAGATAAAGGTGGAATTCAACTACCGCATTATCATCCATTTGGAAAAGATCATGCACATGCTTTATTTATAATTTTCAATAAATAGGAGACTTACTATAATGATTAACAAGAAAGAGATTAGAGATCAAGATAAAGGTGGAATTCAACTACCGCATTATCATCCATTTGGAAAAGATCATGCACATGCTTTATTTATAATTTTCAATAAATAGGAGACTTACTATAATGATTAACAAGAAAGAGATTAGAGATCAATTAAATATTCGATTTAAACCTAGAAGAGTAAGTATATTAGACCTAAATGAAATTCTCAGTTATAGGTATAAGCAACATAGTGTATATAATCACGACAATATGGATTTGATCGATGTCACAGAAGGTGTAATCTATAACACATGGAAAGAACTTGTTGATCGGTATGATATTTTTGTTTTTGATAGTGAAGAATCGAAAAAAATCGATGATTACGACTATGAAGGTGGAAAATATACATGTAATTTTTTAGTTTTAGAGTACGATGAAAATGATGTTATAACACAATTCTTTATTTGGAATGGGTGGGGTAATGTAACAAAAGAATTACTTGAGATATTAAACCAAGTTAAATAAGAATATATGAAAATTCTTAGTTCATTTTGAAACTTATATGGATTAAGGATTTTTCTTTTTATGGAGATAATATAGTTGTGAAAAAGTTTAGTATTTTAATGGTAATTTTCCAATCTGTCAGTGTACTTGTAATGGGAATAATGATTTACATATTTACGCAAAATAATGAAACAATAGAAAAAAACATTGAAGATAACATCAAACAAGTTATAGAGTGGATAGGTTATACTTAGTTGGACAGTTTTAGAATAGAAATGTTAAAATTAAACAAACACTAAAAGAGATTAACATGTCAAGAAGCCAACGATTCATAGACGAATTAAAAACGCAAATTGTAAGACTATATCAATATGATAATAAAGACAATTTACTCTTTACTACAGATTAGCAGTATTTCCAAATATACTAAAAATATTGATGAAGCATACGCTCTGTAAAAATATATGTAAGATTCATAAATAGAATTATGGCACTCGCACATAGTTTTGGATTTATAACCTATAAATATGTTACTTTGGTATTATAGACAGTTTCAACCATGTAAAGGCAAACATATTTTGGCCATTTTTGATGTTTCTTTAATACACACAACGTTAAGTATTCTAGCAATATGGTTTTTTCAACACATGTGGAGTCGATCACGTAGCTTTCATTAAAAAACGTTTAACAAATGCATTCATTAATAATTAAAAAGGCAATTCAGCTCATTTAAAAGGGGGAATTACCTTTTTTTATTTAATTAGCAAGTGTGTAAACATATGTAAACGTGAAATGACGACGGATTTCATTGTTCGTTAGTTCGCGCTTACAAAAAATGGATTTACAAATAAGTGACAATTAATTCTAAACTGTAGATATAGGTAACGCAGAAAACTCACGGATTTTATGTGTTTTTAACTATCAAAATGATTTTCTAAAAAAATGTAAAGTTTGCTTGACATTATGAAACGTTTGATTTACAATGGGAATGTAAAGTTTGTTTTACATTGGAGTGATGAAATGAAGAATCTATTAGAAGAACTTCGCAAAGACAGATTGATTAGCCAAGAAGAATTGGCGAACGCGCTTAGTGTATCTAGGCAGACGATTATCTCTTTAGAAAAAGGGAAATACAACCCATCAATCCTGCTCGCTTTTAAGATTTCAGCATATTTTGGGTTGTCGATAGAAGAGATTTTCATCATAGAAGAGGAGGACTTAAAATGAAAGGTATCACAGTTAAAAAATACACACAGCTCATGCTCGTTTTAGGATTTGCTGCATTATTAGTATTCAGCATTGATTTGATTCACCCATTCTTAAATGATTATATGCGTGGGTTCTTTATGTCGTTTGGTCTGTCAATCATATTTGTATCATTGGTTTTTCAAAACAACAAAAAATACATGGCAAAAAGTGAGTTAGAAGCCAAAGACGAACGCATGATCATGATTAGACAAAAGCAGTACAGTACAGGGTATTATTTCCATTTATTTCTGACTGTTTTGGGCATAATTGGCTTTGGGTTTTTCGAAGAAACACAAGTGGTTTCTACGATACTTTCAGGGTTCATACTTATTGAAACAATAGCCATTGGTATCTTTGGCACTATATATATGAAAAAGTATTAACGGAGGAATATATGAAAACATTGTTAGAAGTAAAAGCATTAGTTAAAACGTTCAATTTGTCTAAAAAACAACAACGTATTCAAAAAACAAAAGAGAAAAAAAAAGTAGCAGTTAACGATTTGTCTTTTCAAGCGTATGAAGGGGAGATATACGGATTGTTAGGTCCTAATGGTGCAGGTAAAACCACAACACTTCGTATTCTCGCTGGTCTGATTAAGGCAGATCAGGGCGAGGCTATTGTTGATGGTGTATCTGTAACAAAAAATCCTGACTTGGTACATAGTAAAATTGGCTTTTTAACAAGCGAACTTAAACTAGAGGATTTCTTTACCCCTAATTATTTGTATGACTATTTTAGTGAATTGCACCATGTTGATAAGCAAGTTGCTAAAACAAGAAAAGAAGAACTCTTTTCTAAATTTGGTATAGACGAATTTAGAGAAGTGAAGGTGGCGGAACTATCTACTGGTATGAAACAAAAGGTTTCTTTGGTCATTTCAATTGTACATAATCCAAACATCATAATATTTGATGAACCTACCAATGGTTTAGACATCATTACTGCTAAAATCGTTACAGACTTCTTAATTGAACTTAAAAAAGAAGGTAAAACATTGATTCTTTCGACACATATATTTTCGTTAGTTGAAAAATTGTGTGACAGAGTTGGGATCATCATTGATGGGAAAATGGCATACGAAGGCTATGTATCAGACATAAATAAAGAAAGTAGTTTAGAGGATTTATTCTTTAATCTCTACGAAACATCCAGAGGTGAAAGTCATGAGTAAAAATGTAATTACAATGATCAAAAAGGAATTAACAAGATTTTTCACTGACAGACGAATGTTATTTTCCTTAATTCTTCCAGGGCTTTTAATATATGTATTATACTCATTCATGGGAAACATCACTTCACGTATGATTGAAGTCGACGAAGACTATGAGTATCAAGTATATATGGTTCAAGAACCACAAGAATTAGAGGGCCTTAGACTAAATGAAAATTATGATATTAGTTTAAAAACAGAAACCCTTACTAAAGACGAATGGATGAAGAAACTTGAAAATAAAGAGTTGGACCTTGTGATCCTTTATGAGGCAGAATTTTATAATAAAATGCTGAATTATACCGTTGGAAGTGGCGATGCACCCATGGTTGAAATCTACTACAACTCTACTAAAAATGAATCTTCAGAATTATATAATTATTATGTAGGTTCATTGTCTTATATGGAATCACAATTATCCAATAAGTTTGATATTAACAGAAGTACTGATGTGAAATATGATTTGGCATCAGAAGATGACATGTCGATTCAAATGATCACAGCGTTATTACCTTTCTTACTTTTGACATTTCTATTTAGTGGGGCGATGTCTGTGGCAAGCGAATCTATTGCCGGTGAAAAGGAACGTGGGACATTTGCGACTTTACTGATCACACCAACTAAGAAGAGTGAAATTGCTTTGGGTAAAATCATTTCATTAAGTATTATCACATTGGTAAGTGCTGCGTCGAGTTTCACAGGATTAATGTTATCATTGCCTAAGTTAATGTCCGGATCTGATTTTTCAATTAGTATGTATGGGTTCGGAACATATGCGTTGTTATTTACGGTCATTATATCGACAGTATTAATCTACGTTGTATTATTGGCATTGGTGTCTGCTTATGCTAAATCGATTAAAGAAGCCGGTGCATTGGCTGTGCCACTGATGATTCTAAACATGTTGGTTGGTATTTCTTCAATGATTGGACCAAGTACTGCCAAAACGGTTTTATATTTAATTCCAGTATATAATTCAGTTCAAAGCATCATTAGTATCCTAAGTTTGGAAGTAAACATGATGAATCTAGCCATTACGATTGCAACCAATTTTGTCTTTGTTGCAGTTGGGGTAGTATTATTAACTAAGATGTTTAATTCTGAACGAATCATGTTCAATAAGTAGGTCAAAAAAAGTCATCATCAGATGACTTTTTTTTATAGGGCTAATTTTTATAAGGTCTTATTTTGATAGTTGCAAGATGCTAAAAACTAGAGTAGTGATGCCACCAAATATTGAAGATATTAATGATATAATCGCACCTATACCAAGACCGGCACCATCGTAAGTTCCTGTTGATTCAATCGAAAACACAGAGAAGGTCGCAGTTGTGTTTTGTGGTAACTGGATGATTAGAATCGCTGATAAAACAAATACAGTAGTGACAACAAATCCCATCGTTAACTTTAATAAAGAAGTGTGGATGTTTCTAACCGAAATAACTAATAAGAGCAAGCTGAATATCGCCGGAAAGGTAAAAGCCATAAGATTTAAAAAACTAAAATTAATAGTGGCTTCAGCAAAATTACCGATTGATCCTATTTGTCCGCCAAATATAGCCATAATACCATTCATAAGCTCTGAATCATCTGTGATTAAAACAGTAAAGAACATGCCGCTTAATGTGAGTAGTCCTGAAATAAAAATAATCAGTGGTTGATATGATTGGATTTTCTTATACATGAAATGCCTCCTTTTATTAAAGGATACCATAAAAGTAATAGGTAGTCAAAGCGAAGGATTAATAAAAAAACTGCATAAATTTGCAGTTTATTTTGAATACTTATGGGCAATTGAACTTGCTGCTGCAGAAGCAATTGCTCCAACGATATCGTCTAAGAAAGTATTACATCTACCTTCTTCTTTGCCAGCTTTGTCAATTTCACCAATGATGCCAGGTTTAAGTTTGTCAACATAACCGAAGTTAGTCAATCCAATTGAACCGTACACATTAACGATTGAAAGTGCTAGGATTTCGTCGATGCCAAATAGGCCGTAGTCCCCTAATAACATGCTTAAAAGCGGTTCAGACAGTTTCTTTTCTTCTGCAAGAACATCTAGTTCAATCCCAACTAATACAGCATGCTGAACTTCTCTTTTAAGAGCAACTCTTTCGATATGTTCTAAGCATATTTCCATGGTTAGTTCTGGGACATAAGGTTTTTGTAATTCATAAGTTAATTTAGCCATATCCATTAACTCAATACCTCGTTGACTTAATCTTTCCTTAATGATTTCATATTTTTTGTTGTCATTAAGACGATTATATTCTTTTTTACTTAATAAATGATCAGACATAGTCTCATCTCCTTTCTTGTATTGTATGATGGAAATTAATTATAACACTTTAAAAATAAAAGTCAACAATCTATAAATAGAATTATTGGTCTTCGCATTGTTTAGATGTTTATGTGAAGTTTTGGTATAATGTAGTTAATTAAGAAATGAGGCACTTATGATGAAACTATTGAGAAAAATTGGTATTGTCTTATTCAGTATCATTGCATTATTGGCTTTAGGATTAGGGTATCTCACCTTGGTTGAGTATAACCCTAAACCGTTAACAAACCTTAGTGTTGAAAACAATCAAACAACCCTTGTTCAGAAAAATGAAACCTATAAAGGTGTCACTTTTAATCTAGGGTATGCGTCCCTAGGTAAGGATGAGGATTTTGTGATGGATGGCGGCGAGAAAGGCAGAACGGATAACAAAGACGTGATGCTTAGTTATCTAGAAGGTATTCAAGGCATTTTGACTCAAGCAGAGGCGGATTTTTATTTGCTTCAGGAAGTGGATTTGAAAGCGAGAAGAAGCTATAAAGTTAATCAAGTTCAATCCAATAGTGAACTGTTAGGGTCACTATATAATTATACATTTGCACATAATTTCAAAGCACAGTTCGTTCCTTTTCCAGTGTCATTCACAGATTATATAGGTTATGTTGAAAGTGGCCTTCAAACACTGAGTAAATTTAAAATTGAAGAAGCAAATAGACATCAGTTTCCGGGTGAATTTGCTTGGCCTTTACGTATTGCAAACTTAAAACGTGCGATGGTTGTTCAAGAATATGACGTTTTTAACAGTGATAAAAAATTTATCTTGGTTAATTTGCACATGTCTGCCTATGACGGTGATGGTACGTTACGAGAACAAGAAATGAACTATTTGAAAGCATTCTTAGAAGTCCAAAAAGCACTGGGTAATTATGTCGTAGTCGGGGGTGATTTTAATCAAACTTTCCCTGAGGCAGTTGGGATTTATCCACCTAAACAAGACATTTGGGTCGCTTACGACATGGAAGACGATTTTTTACCAAATGGCTTTAGTTTTAAGCTTGACTTGAATCACCCAAGTTGTAGACTCTTAAACCAACCATTTAATCCAGAAGACGAGAAGACACAATACTATATCATAGATGGGTTTATTGTCTCCGATAATGTTTTAGTCTCAAACGTTACAAATTTAGATCACGGTTTTTTATACTCAGATCATAATCCGATTCAAATTGAATTTCAATTAATCTAGAAGAATCAAAAAAAAACTCGTTTTCATTGAAAAGCGAGTTTTTTTTTACATATTTTGGACTTTTTCTATAGCAGTTTGGCAAGCGCAATAGAGGCATACTTTGTCTCAATGGTATCTGCTCTTGATGTTAAAACGATTGGACAGGTGGCACCACAAACGACACTTGCGCTTTTTGCGTTTGCTAAAAACATAAGCGCTTTATAAAAAATATTGCCGGCATCAATTGATGGCATCAAAAGAAAATCTATCTCTCCAGCCATATTGGAGGTTAAACCCTTATGAGCGGCAGCCTCTTTATTGAGCGCATTGTCTAGGGCGAATGGACCATCTATCACGCAACCAGAGATTTCACCTTCTTGATTCATTTGTTTCAAAATGCCTGCATCCAGTGTAGCTTGCATTTTTGGATTTTCTTTTTCGATTGCTGCAAGTACGCCAACATTAGGGGATTTAATGCCAAGTTTATGCAATACTTTGACCCCATTTATGACAATGTCTTTTTTAATTGAAGCATCGGGATACATATTCATCGCTGCGTCACTTAACATAAAGAGTTTATGGTAATTAGCTGTTTCAACCAAAGTGACGTGTGACAATCTTGTGTCCTTTACCAATCCGAAGGACTTGTTTAAGACTGCTTTAAGCAATATAGAAGTGTCTACAAGACCTTTCATTAATATGTGGCCATAGCCTGAATGAATGAGTTTAACAGCTTTTAAACAAGCTTCTTGTTTGTCTTTAACATCGATGATTTCATAGTCAAACTTAGAGGAAACTGCATTTAATAATTGATTAATCTCAAAGTGATCTCCTACCAAAGTTACCTCGATGTTCAAAGTCAAATAGGCCTTTGATACAGCTTCTAAGACATATAAATCTTGTGCAACTGCTACGATTAATCGCTTAGTAGGGCTTTTAATTGCTTTTTCAATAATGGTTTGAATGGATTTCATAAGATTACCTATACACTTTCGCTTTCTCTTCATGATTAAGGACTCTTAAGGCACCTTCATTTAGTGCACTCATTTCATCCTCTCCAGGATAAATAATGACTTCTGAGATGAAAGATACAGAGTTTTTAACCAAATCCGTAATGTACGCATTGTGCGCAAGACCGCCAGTTAAGACAATCGCGTCGACTTGACCTTTAAACACAGTGGAGATTGCACCGATTTCCTTAGAGATTTGATAGCACATGGCATCTAGGATTAGTTTAGCATGTTGATTACCATTATTAATCATTTCAAGTACTTCCTTGGCATCGCTTGTGCCTAAGTAAGCAACCAAACCACCTGCACCATAGTTTTTTTGCTTGATGTCTTTCAAGGTATAGTTACTAGAAAAACACATATGATATAGCGGACCTAACGGCACCGTCCCACTACGTTCTGGACTCATAGGGCCATCGCCATCTAAAGCGTTATTCACGTCAATGACTCTACCATTTTGGTGAGCTGCGACACTAATACCCCCACCTAAGTGGGCGATAATTAAATTAAGTGATTCATAAGACTTATTGAGAAGTTTCGCAACCTTTCTTGCGACAGCTTTATGGTTTAAAGCATGAAAAGTTGATATTCGTTCTATGTCTTTCATACCTGAAACTCTTGCAATCTCTGACATTTCGTCAACCACGACAGGGTCAACAATAAAGGCATCAATCCCTAAAGGTTTAGCAATTTCGTAGGCCATGATCGCGCCCAAATTGGAAGCATGTTCACCTCTAATGGCATTTTTTAAGTCTTTTATGATTGAATCATTGACCAAATAAGTACCACTTTCTATGGGTTTCAACAACCCACCTCTACCGACTACAGCTCTTAGTGTATTTAAATCCAGTTGGTAGTCTAAAATGGCTTGATTGAGTGCCTTCATGCGATAAGGCAATTGATCAATCACTTGGTTAAACCCTAATAACTCTTTGGCATCATGTCTTATGCTGGTAGTTTTGATTAATATGTCGTTTTTAAATAGTGCAATCTTGGTTGAAGTAGAACCCGGATTGATGACTAGTATATAATTTTTATCCATGGGGATACCTTCTTTCATCACTTTCATTATAACGAAAATCACACAAAAAAACTTAAAAAAATAATAAAAAAAGCAGAAGTGCTACTTTGAGAGCACGACTGCTTAATCAAAAACCTATAAATAGGGATTACAACGTTTCAATTTTCTTTAAGAATTCTTCAATAGGTTGATTCCCTAATAATTCTAATTTGTCATTGATGATGATTTTTGGTACGCCAGATACATTAAACTTAGAAGATAAGTCATGGAATGTTTGAGCTTCAATCATTTGACCTTTAACATGGCTGTTCAACATTGCAATTCGATGTGCAGTTTGAACAGCACCTGGACAATGTGGACATGACAATGTTACAAATACTTTGATGTCAACAGGTTTTTCTATTTTTGCAATTCTACTTAATACTTCATCACTAAGTTGAAATGAAACACCGGACATTTCCATGATTGCTGAAATAAAAGAGTTGATTTCGTGTCCAGCAGGAATGCCATTAAATTTAACACCTCGGTAATTTAAATCTTTATCTAAAAAGACAAAACTAGGGGTCATTTCGATGTTATAAGTAACCAAATCATCACCAGCATCATTAAGCTCAGTTGTAATTAAAGTGATTTTGTCAGAAAGTTCTGAGGTTTCTTTTAATAACTGTTTTGTTTCCTTACATGTGTCGCAATCCCCATCCACGAATAATTTAATTGTGATGGGATCAATCATCCCGTCTAAAATAGACTTGATTTGTTCAGATACTTCTTTATTAAATAATTTTTCCATTTCTTTATTCTCCTTTTTTATTTATATATATAGCAGCTTCCAAAGCAGCTTTAGCACCTTCAGCAGCAGCAATTATAACTTGTTTATGTGGGTTAATTGTAGCATCTCCAGCAGCGAATAAGCCTGATAAACTTGTGTGTTGGTTGGCATCTACAATGATTTCTTTGGTATCGGATAACTCAATGAGTCCCTCTAAAAGTTTGGTATTTGGTATTGAACCGATTTCTATGAAAATGCCGTCTGTTTTGAATTCATAAGTTCGATTGTTTTTTTTATCAAGTACAGTGAGGCTTTCTAAATTTGTTTTCCCGTTCATCTCTAATATTTGTGATTCTAATAGGACGGTTACGTTAGGAAACCTTAATAGTTTGTCGATGCTAGATTGATCGGCTCTGAATTGGCTTCTGTGAATGATGGTAACCTTGCTAGAAGTTCTTGCAAGATCAATTGCAGCGTCAACTGCACTATTACCTCCACCAGCGACTACAACTTCTTTACCTTTAAAGAATGGGGCATCACAGGTTACACAATAGGATACACCTTTGCTAGAAAATTCTTTTTCCCCTAAAACATTCAGTTTTCTGGGAGACCCTCCAAAGGCATATAATAATGTTTTAGAATTAAATTGCTGTCCATTGGATAGTTTAATTGAAAAAACATCATGTTTCGTAATGGATTCAACCCATAAACCAGTGATCATGGGTATATTTTGAGTTTTGACATGGGAGACAAATTTATCAATTAGAGCTTCCGCTTCGATAAATCCGAATCCTAAATAATTGTCAACATCGGCTGTATTCTTAAGTTGACCACCTATTTCATGACCAATTATAGCGGTTTTTAGACCTTTTCTGCTTGCATATAGTGCAGCATTTAAACCTGCAGGTCCAGCGCCTAGCGCGATAAAATCATATAATACTTTATCATCTACACTTGTATCACTACGTTCGATTGAAAAGTTAAACATCGTATCATTCCTTTCCGAGTACAATTATAAAGGGACAGAAGTTGAATTGCAAAAGTTATGCTTTATTATTCAAAATCTTACTGATCATAGAAACCGATAAATTGAAGCGATTCGCAATGTCTTTTAATGTACATCCAGTGGTTTGATAGAGTTTTAAAATACATTGGTTTCGTAATGTTGAATTAGATAATAGTGTTTGTTCATCACAGCCGTGTTGAACTAAGTACTGGCTAAAAGTATCATCCAAGTTGAGCGTTTTTAATGGATTCAAGACAAAAATAGAGTCTTTTGTAAAAAAATCAATGAGCTTATAGGATGTATCTCTTTGGCTTGCATAATGACACAGACTCATTTTCGAGTAACCTATGTCACTGTTGATGGCACTAAGTGCATGCGTAATGTCCTTTTCATCATGAAGCGCAATGCTCTTGTATCGGTTCGGAAATAGTGTTTTAGACTCATCGTAGTACTTCGCATAAGAGATTAAAATGGTTTGCATTATTTTTGATATCGACTGGTATTTTACATGAAGGATTAATTCGAATTTTTGGTCCAAACAGCATGAAAAACCATAACAGTTAAACTGATATTTTCGTTTTGCTTTTTTCACAATATCGACAAACATTACTCGGTCTTCTTGATTTCTAAAAATGGTCAAAGGGCTTTGTTGTATGATGTGAAACAAATTAGTTTTTAATTGATTACGCGCAACTCTTGGCATTTTATTCACCTATTTTCTTTATACCACAAAAAATAACTAATTCAAAGAATAGTACAAGGATTAATAATTCATAATAATCATTAAAAAAACATTGAAAAAGTAATCTTGTTAAACTATAATGAATAGTTGAAAGGGTGGTATGACTATGGATACAGTATTTATTATTATTGGTATTATTTTAGTTTTATTAGCAGTTGTTTTTGTTTCATCTTATGTGAAAGTAAGGCCGGATAAAGCCGTAATCATTACGGGACCTAAAGGATCAAGAATTGTTACAGGAAAAGCGACATTAAGAATTCCTTTTTTTCAAAGGATTGATATGTTGCCACTTGATCTAATTCAAGTTGACATCAGAACCAGTTCAGCAGTTCCAACAAACGAGTTCATTAACATTTTCGTCGATGGGGTGGCGAACATCAAAATTCAATCAGATGAAGCCTCTATTCGTTTAGCTGGAGAAATATTCTTGACACGTTCTTTAGAAGATGTGAAGCAAATTGCTAAAGAAGTGTTAGAAGGAAACATGCGTGAAATCATTGGTCAAATGAAGTTACGCGAACTTGTTCAAAATCGAGATAAGTTTGCAGAACAAGTCAAATTGTCGGCATTGGCAGACATGAAGAAAATGGGATTAGACATCGTCAACATCACCATTCAAAATTTCGCAGATAAAAATGGCGTGATTGATGACCTTGGGGTAGACAACATCGCACAAATTCGTAAAGATGCTAGCATTGCTAGAGCAAACTCAGAAAAAGAAGTAGAAATCGCTACATCAAAAGCAAAAGAGTTGGCCAATGATGCAAGAATCAAGGCAGAACTTGAAATCGAACAACAAAATAACCTACTTGCCTTAAGACAAGCAGAATTGAAGCAAAAGGCAGATATTGCTAAAGCTACAGCAGATGCTTCATATGAAATCCAATATGCAAATGAAGCAAAAACCATAAACATTTCTAAACAAAATGCAGAAATTGCTAGAAGAGATAAAGAAATCGAACTACGTGGTAAAGAAGTTGAAGTCGAAGAAAAAACATTGGAAGCTCGCATCAAGAAATCTGCTGAGGCTGAAAGATATGCTCAAGAACAACGAGCTGATGCTGATTTATATGTTAGAACCAAAGAAGCAGAAGCAAAGCTTGCCGAAGAAGAAAGACGCGCGCAATCCATCAAATTAGCTGCAGAAGCAGACAGATTTGCTCAAGAACAACGTGCGATTGGGATTCAAGCTGTCGGTATTGCTGAAGCTGAAGCAATCGAGAAAAAAGCATTGGCCATGAAAAAAATGGAAAGTGCTGCAGTCCTAGAATTGGTATTAAATTCAAATGTATTACCAAACATTGTCAAAGCCGCTTCTGAACCTCTTTCTAAAGTGGACAAAATTACCATGTATGGTGAGGGTAATAGCACTAAATTAGTAGGAGATATTGTCAACACTTCAACAAAAGTCATTGAATCAATTAAGGAATCTACTGGCTTAGACCTAGCCTCCTTACTAGCTGGATATGCTGGTGGCAAATTAAACAAAGAAACCAATAAAGAGTAACCATTAAAAAACGAGTTGGCCAAAAGGCAAACTCGTTTTTTCTATTCCAGTGACGCTCTAATTAAAGGCATACTCATACATCTAGGACCGCCTCTACCTCTTGAAAGCTCACTGGCTTTGATTGGTATTATTTTGATCCCGTTTTCGACCAATAGTTTATTGGATATTGTATTTCTTTCATAAACAATCACAACACCAGGGGCAATTGCTAAGGTATTTGCGCCATCGTTCCATTGTTCCCTATCTGAAGCGATTGGGTCATCTCCACCACAAGGCAACATTGTAATGGCGTTTTTCAGTACTCTTGAAAACACTCTTTTAATGGTTTCTGTTTTCTTTTCTATCTTTAATGTGTTTATTTTAGAACCTTGAGTTATGATAAAAATATCTTTTTTACCTAAAAAATCATGGTGAACAACAAACTTACAATGATCGACTTGCGTAAGGACTGTATCTAAGTGCATGAAAGCACGTTTTTTAGGCATGTCAATCGCAACAATCGTTTTGATATCAGTATTTGTAAAAAGTCGATTAGCCAAAGTTTCAATCGCATCAGGATCTGTACGCTCTGAAATACCGATTGCGATGGTTTCATGATTTAAAACCAAAATGTCGCCACCTTCCAAAGAAGAAGGCTCATTACGATCGTAATACTTAGGGGCCGATTGATAGTCTGGATGATACTTAAAAATGTATTCACCAAAAATAGTCTCTCTATTTCTGACATTTGAATACATCTTATGGATAGATACACCGTCCAATATGATTGAAAAAGGGTCTCTTGTGAAATATAAATTTGGCATTGGATCAGTGAAAAAAGGGTATTCCTCAATGCGTTCTTTTAATGAATAGGCTCTCTTACCTTTTAACTTAGATTTAGGAATACCAGACATCATTTCCTTAACCATAGACTTCTTGTCCAAGGATAATAAGTAGGTTTTGAGTCTTTTTATGGCATGTGGGTTATGTATGGCAGATTCGCTGATGAATTGATCAACAAAAGAGTCTACTACCTTCCGATTGATGAGTGATTCAGCAACCAAGTCTTCCAAATAGACCACTTCAATCCCTTCTTTTTCTAATAGCGCTTTGAATTCATCGTGTTCTTCTTGAGCTTTTTTTAGCCAGGGAATGTCGTCGAACAATAATTGGTTCAACCATTTTGGGGTTAGGTGTTCAAGCTCCAAACCGGGTCTGTGCAATAAAACGCGTTTCAAAACACCAATCTCTGATGCAACATTTAAACCTTTCATTGGGATACCTCCATGTCACCAATAGTATAACATGAGTTTGATAAAAGAATCCACATGTAAAAAAATAAATAAAATACATATAAGAATAATTGTACCATTATGTTATACTAATAGTTAGGAGGATTTACACGATGAAGAAAAAGATAATATTACTCTGTATGATGTTGTTTTCTGTCATGCTATCAGGGTGCAGCGAAACTGAAAAAACATTTAGCGGGGCAGGTGTCACAATCACATTAAACGATACCTTTATTGAAAAAACAGTGGTACAAGCGCCCTTTTATTTAGAATCACAAAATCAAATTTTCATGTCTTTGAGAGAATCAAAAGATACTTTAGCAGGCGTTGGTATTACCACCCTTGATCAGTACATAAGTGCCGTGTTAAAAAACGGAAATAAGACGGCTGAGGTTTTTGATAAGACTGAAGGAGACTTAAATTACAAGTACGCTTACTACGAGGCGTCTGTAAATGATCAAGACTTCGGATACATGTTATTAGTATTAGAAAGCGATGGGTATTTTTACTCGATGAACTTTGGGTGTGTTTCATCCAAATTAGACAAATACAAAGACCAATTTTTTGACTGGGCAAAAACAATTAAAGTTGAGTAAAACGTTTTCACAACATCGGGACTTGAAAAACTTCATTTTCTAGTTATAATGATAATCAGCGATGAACAAGAGTAGTAAGATAACTTGTATTTCAAAGAGAGCTAATGGTTGGTGTAAATTAGTAAATAGAGTTGCTGAACGTGCTTGGGAGCTTTTAAATCGAAGGTTTGAGGTTTGAACGTATGCCTGCGTTAAAGGTATAAGTGCTAGATTATTTAAATCTAGAACTAAGGTGGTACCACGGGTAATCTCGTCCTTAGCTATATGGCTAGGGACTTTTTTTATTTTTTAGGTATCTTCAAACTGAGATTTAAACGTAGATAGGCGTTAACTATAAGAGCTCAATTTTTTTAAAATTGGGGAAACAAGGTGGTACCGCGAAAAAAATTCGCCCTTGGCATGAACATGCCAGGGCTTTTTTTATACATATAAGGAGAAGAAAAAATGAAAAAAATAGTAACAGTATTAGCGTTTTTATTGAGTTTGTTGGGTTTGTCTGCTTGCGGATCGTCCAACTTATACACCTTTACATTGGATGAGTCATACGACGGGTTCATCACTTTAGGCACATCTGCTGATTATGCGCCGTATGAATGGATTAAAAAGCATGATGGTAAACAATCGTTAGTAGGTATTGACATCGAAATTGCGAAAAGCATTGCTCATGCGATGAAAAAGAATCTAAAAGTCGTTAATAAAGGGTTTGACTTCTTATTAGAAGATTTAAAACAAGGCAAAGTTGATTTTGTTTTGGCAGGCATGACCCCAACCGAGAAACGTAAAGAGGAAGTAGACTTCTCTAAGGTTTATTACGAGGCCATACAAGTGGTCTTGGTCCACGAATCAAAGTTGGGTACTTATCAAACGTTCGAAGACCTAAATCAATCAACCATTAGAATTGGCGCTCAGTTAGGGTCAATTCAACAAGAATTGGCAGACACATTTACCAATGCTCAAAAACAGTATATTCAAACCATTCCGGATTTAATGATGCGTTTAAGTGACGGGCAAATCGATGCAGTCATTGTCGAAAAACCAGTAGCGGATGGTTATGTAAAAAACCAAGATAATCTAGGTATTTCATCGATTACGATTGGAGACCCTGAAGGGGGCTCTGCAGTGGCGGTTCAAAAAGGAAATGAAGCATTTTTAGAAGTGATTAATGCTGTTATTGATGAATTAGTTACATCTGGAAAAATGGATAGTATCGTTTACGATATGATTCAATTAAACTCATAGTAATATGGATTTTTCATTTCTTCTAGAAGGTTATTACCTAATTATTTTGTTGAAAGGTCTGATGATGACGCTATTATTAGCTGTCATTTCAGTCATTTTAGGAACTTTATTAGGCTTGATACCTGCATTTTTCAGACTTTCATCACATAAAGTCCTTAGATTTTTAGGGACTTTATATGTTGAGGTTATTAGAGGGACACCACTATTGGTTCAAGTGCTATTGATATATTCTTTTGTAAAGATAAAAGTCGTTGTTTTTATGGGCGTAGATTTATCAAGTTTTATCCCAGGTATGTTGGCATTGCTAATCAACTCAAGTGCTTATGTTTCTGAAGTGATTAGAGGAGGCATTTTGTCTGTCGATAAAGGGCAAAAAGAAGCAGGTCTCAGCTTAGGATTAAGCGAAAAAACAGTTATGGGAAAAATCATTTTACCTCAAGCTGTAAAAACCATAATACCTGCTTTAGGTAATGAATTTGTGACCATGATCAAAGAAACATCGATTTTTATGTATCTCGGCATTGCAGAATTAATGTACAGTGCCTTAATGATTCGAAGTGAAACCTACGCAGTTAAAGAAACTTATATCGTTGTTGCCGTGCTTTATTTTGCACTGACGTTCCCAACCTCAAAGCTGATGGGGTACTTTGAAAGGAGATTAAAAGTAAGTGAAAGCAAATAAACTCATTGAAGTCAACCACCTAACAAAACAGTTTAAAGATGGTATGAAAGCACTAGATGACTGTACAGTTTCGTTTGAATTCGAAAAAGTTACAGTAATTATAGGACCATCAGGATCAGGAAAATCCACATTGTTAAGGTCGTTAAATCTCTTAGAAATACCATCAGGGGGAGAAATCTTGTTTGCGGGACAATCCATTACGAATGACAATTTTGATATTAGAACCCACAGGGAAGCAACAGGTATGGTTTTTCAAAACTTTAATTTATTCCCGCACTTAAAAGTCATCGATAATCTAAACCTTGCTCAGAAGTCTGTTAAGAAAAAATCGATATTAGAAGCAACAAAAACGTCTCAAGATTTGCTTGAAAAGGTCGGTCTTTCTCATAAAATAAATAATTATCCCAACCAACTATCGGGTGGTGAAAAACAAAGAATAGCCATTGCCAGAGCATTGGCATTAAGCCCAAAAGTAATGTTGTTTGATGAGCCAACCTCTGCCCTAGACCCTGAAATGATCAAGGAAGTTTTAACTGTAATGAAAACCCTAGCACAATCTGGAATGACTATGATTGTTGTCACACACGAAATGGGATTTGCGAAAGAGTTTGCGGATCACATTGTTGTGATGGATAAAGGTAAAGTGATTGAAGAAGGGAAACCAAGCACAATCTTTAATCAACCAAAACACCCTAGAACCATTCAGTTTTTAGACAGTGTCTTAAATAAGTAAGTGGTTTGAATTTTGTTTTTTTTTCGCTATAATGAATTAGGGTGATGATATGATAATTTTGTTTGCACCAGCAAAGACTTTAGATATAACTACAAATCTTTTGCCTGTTTCCTATACATATACCGCTGAATCAAATCAACTCATTGAAGAGATTCAATCGATGTCAGAAACGTCTTTAAAGGACTTCTATGGAATCAGCGATAACTTATTCAAAGATGTCCAAAATTACATCAAGCACTTTGATGAACCAATAGGTCATAAAGTACTTACCCTTTATAGAGGGGAAGCTTATAAATCATTAGATGCTCACTCTTTGAGTAAAGAAGCAATCAACTATCTCAATCAACACCTATTTATTTTGGATGCGCTTTACGGTCTTTTACACCCTTCAGATGTGATTAGACCCTACCGATTGGATTTTCTATTCAAGGGCATTAATCTAAAACAGTTTTGGAGAAAAAAAATCAACGATCATTTGATTTCATTTGATAAAAAAACAATTTTAAGTTTAGCTTCTAAAGAGTACTCGAGCCTGATTGACCCCAAGTTAAATCCCTTTTACGAAGTTCAGTTTTATAATCTAATTAAAGGTAAGTATAAAGCTGTAAGCATGTATAATAAGCATCATAGAGGCTTATTGTTACGGCATATCGCAGAACATCAAATCAAAACCATTGAAGAACTGCCAAAAGTGTTTTATGGGTATCAGAAATACGTTAATGGCTATCAAATTGAATATCGTAAAGATTAAATATGCAATCATGCATATTTTCGTATACTAAGGCTAGGAGTTATTCTCTTAGTCTTTTATTTTTATATAATTGGTAGTAAAATGAGGGCGAAGGCGTAGTTAAACAATTTGAACTTCGAGTTCGTAAAAACTAGTATACCTTT
>Ga0265295_1004253_pt1 | contig 19464 bp, 16 predicted proteins | sample Munlansysbiofilm_FD_192503 | JGI IMG/M metagenome (GOLD analysis project Ga0265295, IMG submission 192503) | Leachate microbial communities from a municipal landfill in Southern Ontario, Canada - Methane capture system biofilm | ecosystem: Engineered > Solid waste > Landfill > Unclassified ... | reverse complement strand
AGACCTTCTTTTTGCCCCGCCAACAAGCGCTGACAACCGGCATAGGCGATCATCGCCCCGTTATCAGTACAGAATTCTGGACGCGCATAAAACACCTCACCTTGACGCTTGGCCAGCATGTTTTCTAATGAGCGGCGCAGCGCTTGATTAGCACTCACACCACCGGCAATCACCAGTGTTTTTAAATTTTCTTGCTCAAGCGCGCGCTGGCATTTAATCGTCAACGTTGACACCACCGCCACCTGAAAGGCATGCGCTAGATCAGCGCGCGTTTGTTCGCCGTCATCACCGGCGGCAATGCATTTGCTCCATGCGGTCAAAGTGGCGGTTTTCAGTCCACTGAAACTAAACTGCAAGCCGGGGCGGTCAGTCATCGGCTTAGGCAAAGTAAAACGACCGGGCTGCCCCTGCTCAGCAACACGCGCTATTTCAGGACCACCGGGATACTTTAATCCCATCATTTTTGCAGTTTTATCAAAGGCCTCACCAGCGGCATCATCAATTGACTCACCCAACAAACGGTACTCACCAATACCGTCCACGCGGACTAATTGGGTGTGCCCACCAGACACTAATAAAGCGACAAAAGGAAACTTTGGTGGTGTTTCTTCAAGCATCGGTGCTAATAAGTGGCCTTCCATATGGTGCACACCAATGGATGGCACATCCCAAGCAAAAGCCAAAGCTTGTGCGCAAGACGCACCCACCAACAATGCGCCCACCAACCCTGGACCTGCAGTGTAAGCGATGCCCTGAATATCACTGGGAGAGCACTGCGCATCCGCTAATACCTGCTCAATCAATGGCAACATGCGCTTAATATGATCACGCGAAGCCAACTCCGGAACCACACCCCCATACAGGCGATGCAATTCAATTTGACTAAATAATGCATCCGCCAACAGGCCACGTTGACTGTCATATAACGCAACGCCTGTTTCATCGCAGGATGTTTCTAGACCTAAGACCAACATTTAATCTATCCGCCCAACTTTACAAAAAAAGAATATGCACGCATCATAGGCGGCTTAGCGGTGATGTTCTATGCTTTTCAGCAATGCCTTTGCTTTTACTGAAAAAAGCAGGTAATATCCGCAACCCTTGAAAACCGATATATATTCTTACTGGATGTATGTCAAACCACCCGGTCATTGATGAAGGTACGAATCGGATGCCAACTGTCAAACTTAAAGACAACGAACCATTTGACGTTGCTCTGCGTCGCTTCAAGCGCTCCTGCGAAAAAGCCGGTGTTCTTGCTGATATACGCAGTCGCGAGTTTTATGAAAAGCCTACTGCAGAACGCAAGCGTAAAGCTGCAGCAGCAGTAAAGCGTCATGCAAAAAAAGTACAACGCGAACAACGTCGTCACGAACGCCTGTATTAAGTTCCACAGGTTTAGTGCTTAACAAAGCCCGGATTCGTCCGGGTTTTGTCGTTTCACACAAATAGATTTATTCAACCCACTCAACTCTTGTAGAAGCTGTACAGCTTGGCATAACCTGCCGTATCTGCAGCGACGCTACAAACATATTTAACTCTGCAAAAACTTACGTAACAGTCAACTGTCATACGGTTATACGCACTGATTTATTCAGGCAACCGTAGCGTTCAGTGCTGCAGTGGCACAAACCAAGCATTGTAGGGGTTCCATGGCCGGATTAATTGCGCAAGGCTTTATTGATGACTTACTCAACCGCACCGATATTGTCGAAGTGGTGAGTTCACGCGTGCAATTAAAAAAATCCGGAAAAAACTACACGGCCTGCTGCCCGTTTCACCAAGAAAAAACACCCTCTTTTAGCGTTAACCATGAGAAACAGTTCTATTACTGTTTTGGCTGTGGTGCTGGCGGTAATGCGCTGGGCTTTATTATGGATCACGATCACCTCGACTTCCCCGAGGCCGTTGAAGAACTGGCCAAGCGTGCTGGCGTTGAAGTTGAACGTGAAGACAGTAATAGCTCGACCCCGCACAAGCCACGCCAACCTGTCGACTCACCGCTGTATGCTTTATTGACCGCAGCCAGCGATTACTATCGCGGCGCGCTTAAAAGCCATCCGCAGCGTAACGCAGCCGTTAATTATTTAAAAAATCGTGGCGTGTCAGGTGTGATTGCCCGTGACTTTGCCTTGGGCTTTGCGCCACCGGGCTGGGATAACCTCAGCAAACACTTAGGCGGCGACAGCCTGCAAGAAAAAGCTATGATTGACGCAGGCTTACTGGCTGAAAATGAGGATACTAAGCGCCGCTATGACCGTTTTCGTGATCGGATTATTTTCCCGATCCACGATTCACGTGGGCGCATTATCGGCTTTGGCGGGCGGGTTTTAGGTGACGATAAACCTAAATATCTAAACTCACCAGAAACCGCAGTCTTTCATAAAGGCCAAGAACTCTACGGCCTCTATGAGGCACGCAAACACAATCGCCAACTCAACGAAATCATTGTTGTGGAAGGCTATATGGATGTGATCGCCCTCGCCCAACAAGGCTTGCGCAACGCCGTCGCAACACTGGGTACCGCGACTAGCGCAGAACATATTAAGCGCTTATTTCGCGTAGTTCCCAATATTTTATTTTGCTTTGACGGCGATAATGCAGGGCGCAAAGCCGCTTGGCGCGCACTTGAAGCGACGCTAAGCAATTTAAAAGATGGCCAACAAGCGCGTTTTTTATTTGTACCCGATGGTGAAGACCCAGATAGCTTAATCCGCAGCGAAGGCCTAGAAGCCTTTCAAGCGCGTATTGCTCAGCAATCTGTAGCCTTAACTGAATACTTTTTTACTCATCTCGCTGAAGAAGTGAATCTTGATTCGCTAGAAGGCAAGGCGCATATGGCGACACTCGCCTCGCCCCTAATTGAACAAATTCCAGGTGCGAACCTGCGCGCTTTAATGCGCCAAAAACTAACCCAGATGACCGGCTTAGACACCGCACCCGAGGCAATTCCAGATCACAGCCCAGCACCACCACAAGACTGGGCACCGGCATCAGCCTATGAGCATGACGCTGCAGATTTCGACTCCTACACTTTTAACACTGACGACTACTCGGATATGCCAACGCCGGCGCCCACTCAGTCGTTCAAAAAGTTCGACCGCAAAGAAAAATCGCGGTCGCCAAACAGCGCCCCAGCACGCCAATCAAAACGTGCTCAAATCGCTGTTGAAACCCCGCACTTGGCCGCTCTGCGTACCTTGTTGCATCATCCACACCTCGCTTTAAAAGTCGATACTGCGAGTAAACTTGCCGCAGAAGATGACCTGTACGCTCAACTGCTCGTCTCATTACTAGAAGCGCTGCAGAAGAGCCCCGACCTTCAACCATTACAACTCATGACACGCTGGTACGGTACAGAACAGGGCAATCTTTTACTGGCGCTCGCAGAAAAAGAATGGCTGATTGATGAAGATAACCTTGAACAGCAATTTTTCGACACCATTACTCGTTTAGCAACACGTCAACGCGAGCGCCTGATCGAGCAATTGCTCAACAAGGCCCGCTCAGATGTGCTTTCGAGTGAAGAAAAACAACACTTGCGTGAATTGTTTGAACAACACAATAATGCACCAAGTACCGCCGAAACTGGCAATTAAGCTGCTATATACAGTATAATATGCATCTTTCTTGCCGTTCGGCCCAGACCTTTTCATGGATAGGGTGATATGTCCGCAAAAGCACAACAATCTCGTTTAAAAGAATTAATCGCCCTCGGCCGTGAGCAGGGATACCTGACTTACGCCGAGGTCAACGACCACCTACCTGAAGATATTTCTGATCCAGAACAGGTCGAAGATATTATTCGCATGATCAATGACATGGGAATTAATGTCTCTGAAGCTGCGCCGGATGCTGATGCCCTGCTCTTGGCAGGTGCTGACACTGACGAAGCTGCCGCTGAAGAAGCTGCAGCCGCTCTTGCTGCTGTTGAAACAGATATTGGTCGCACCACTGACCCTGTACGCATGTATATGCGTGAAATGGGTACTGTGGAGCTATTGACACGTGAAGGCGAAATTGAAATCGCTAAACGTATCGAAGAAGGTATCCGTGAAGTCATGGGCGCGATTGCCCACTTCCCAGGTACTGTGACCGGTATTCTCGAAAGTTTTGACCGCGCTATCACTGATGGCACGCGCTTGACCGATATCTTCAACGGCTATATTGATGCCGATGATGAAATTACTGTGCAACCGACTCAAGCGGCTAAAGCTGCTGCCGCGGAAGCCAAAAAAGCAAAAGAAGAAAACGAAGACGAAGACGCTGAAGACGCCGAAGAGGAAGAGGAAGAAGAAGCCGGTGACGGCGGTCCTGACCCTGAAGTTGCTAAACAGCGTTTTGGTGCAGTTGCTGAGCAACTGGCTAAAGCTGAAAAAATTCTGCTGAAACACAAACGTAATAGCAAACAAGCCGTTGCTGCTCTGCAAGAACTTGCAGAATTGTTTATGCCAATCAAATTGGTCCCTAAACAATACGATGCTCTGGTTATCCATGTACGTGACTCGCTACAGCGTTTACGCGCACAAGAACGTGCCATTATGCAATTGTGTGTACGTGATGCTCGCATGCCGCGCGCAGACTTCCTCAAGCACTTCCCAGGCAATGAAATTGACTTGGAATGGGCTGTTAAGCTGAGCGAAGGCAAAACACGTTACGCTGCAAACTTAGTTCCTTTGCTTGAAGAAATTCAGCGCAATCAGCAAATCTTGATCGACTTGGAAAAAGAAACCTCTTTAACCATCCTCGACATCAAAGATATCAACCGTCGCATGTCGATTGGTGAAGCAAAAGCTGGCCGTGCCAAAAAAGAAATGGTCGAAGCCAACCTGCGCTTAGTGATCTCGATTGCAAAAAAATATACTAACCGTGGTTTACAGTTCCTCGACTTGATCCAGGAAGGTAATATCGGTTTGATGAAAGCGGTAGATAAGTTTGAATACCGTCGCGGTTATAAGTTCTCGACCTACGCCACCTGGTGGATTCGTCAGGCGATTACCCGCTCAATTGCTGACCAAGCACGTACCATTCGTATTCCTGTGCATATGATTGAGACCATAAATAAACTCAACCGTATCTCACGCCAAATGCTGCAAGAAATGGGTCGCGAACCCACGCCTGAAGAGCTTGGCGAGCGTATGGAAATGTCGGAAGACCGCGTACGTAAAGTTTTGAAAATTGCCAAAGAGCCAATCTCCATGGAGACGCCCATTGGTGACGATGAAGATTCTCACCTAGGTGATTTCATTGAAGACTCCACCATGCAGTCGCCGATTGATATCGCAACGGTCGAGAGCCTAAAAGAGTCAACTCGTGAAGTACTCAGCGGTCTGACAGAACGTGAAGCTAAAGTTCTACGTATGCGTTTTGGTATTGATATGAACACTGACCATACGCTCGAAGAAGTCGGCAAACAGTTTGATGTAACGCGTGAGCGTATCCGTCAGATTGAAGCTAAGGCGCTGCGTAAACTGCGTCACCCATCACGAAGTGAGCACTTACGCTCCTTCCTTGATGAGTAAAACCAACAACCCCCGATAATTCGGGGGTTTTTGTTTGCGTCTTTGCGGCACACAGGTATAATCACACGCTGCAACTGGGGCCCATAGCTCAGTTGGTTAGAGCAGGGGACTCATAATCCCTTGGTCCACGGTTCAAGTCCGTGTGGGCCCACCATTTTCAACGCCAGTACTGGCGTGGCTTACAAGAGAATCATCCGTATTTTCTTAGCCGTTCAAAATACAGAAAACCACTCTCAAATCATGCTCAGAAGTCATTTATTTAAGCGTTCAAGTCAAATTGAGCTACACAATAGCGGCAGCAAAACCTTGCATCACTTTCTTTTCACAGTGGTCAAGAACTTTCAAGATAGAAAGTATCTACGCTGACTGCTTCGCGTTTGCGGAACTTCTTATGTTAATTACCAGTAAACAATATTATGTAATAAAACGACTTACAGTCAGATAGCTGACTTTAACTTATTGTAGAACAGACTTTTACAGAAATAGATCATGTTTAATAAACTTACAGCTTTATTTATAGCCACTGCGCTCTTGGCACTCACAGCCTGCTCGGATGATACGCCGGAGCTAGCCCAACAAAAAGTCGCTCAGGATACAGTTGAAAACAACATTGAAAATTCTGTAGAGGTCGAATTACCGCCCTATAAAATCACCAAGGACACAGTCCGAAGAAACATTAAACGTGCTGTGGAGGTCGAGCTATATTCGCCAATTGACGAAGATACACTGCACGCTTTAGCCGATAAAATTCATGCTCTTTCAGATGTAGGCGTTCCTCGCACATTTATCGGCTACAGAATTGCTAGTGATACTGAAAACCCATATTACTGGGCAACAACACACTACAACCCAAACATTGAAATCATAATCATAGGTGAAAACCCAACCCATCCTGAAAAACTCAAAAATACTGATCAACCATAAGGTGAAGTATTAGAAATCCGGATGATTAATCGCGAGATTGAGTACAGGATAACTGCCTACAAGAAAGACGGCCAAACTCATATCCTCAGTATTTAGATAATAAAAAACCCGCTTTAACATTTTAAAATGTCTAAACGGGTCTTAAAATCTCTTGCCTCACTCGCGCATATTTAAGTCTTTGTATTCATCACAGCCTTCTTGCAGGCCGTTATCGCAGGCTTTGCCGAACCATTCTTTACTGGTATCGTAATTTTGTCGTACACCTAGGCCGTTCTTGTACATAAAGCCTAAGTTATATTGTGCGTCGACATGGACTTTTTTAGCTGCTTTTTCAAACCAGCCTTTGGCTTGCGTATAGTCCTGCTCAACACTTAAGCCGTCTTTATACATCTTACCTAAGCTATATTGAGCTGATGCATGGTCTTGCTCGGCAGCTTTACGATACCAGTGCTTTGCTTGGCTATAATCTTGATCAACACCCAGGCCATTCTCGTATATCAGCCCTAAGCTGTACTGTGCTTCTGCGTAGCCTTGCTGAGCAGATTTTTCAAACCAGTCTTGGGCTTGCGTATAATCTTGCTCAACGCCCTCGGCCATATTGTATATAACCCCTAAGTTATACTGTGACTGTGCATGACTTTGCTGAGCTGCTTTCTCAAACCAATGCCTTGCTTGGATCGAATCCTGCTCAACACCTTCGCCGGTCATATAGATAATACCTAAGCTATATTGTGCTTCTGCATAGCCCTGCTGTGCTGCCTTCTCAAACCATTGCTGTGCTTTGCTAGAACTCTGCTTAACCCCTTCGCCGGTTTTGTACATCACCGCTAAATCATATTGTGATTCGGCCTGACCTTGCTGAGCTTGCTCTCTCGCTAATTCTAAATCTGATGGGTTAAGCTTATAGAAGACTATTAATATAATTACAAAAATTACAGCGGCAACAATTTTTTTCATGTGGTTCTCTTTGTCTCAAGCTGTTTATAAATAGGACATTATGTAGAGCTGACGAACCCAGCAGAATGCTCAAAGTGCGCGATAACTCAGTATGCTCAACTCTCACCTAAACTTCTATGACTACCACCCTGATGCATATATTTTTGCGGATGCGTACTGCCACCCTCCCCCCCTATTTGCATGTCAAATAATCATAAAAAAACCCGCTCCACATGTTGAACTGACCCCAAAAAGTCAGTCCAACATGTGATGAGCGGGTTTTTATGAGGTCATCGATCAATCTACACAGCAGGCTATAGAACTAACATACAGCGCGCCAATGCCTCTTAGACCAACGATTTACCGTCCTTCTTAGCCTTGCGCATATCAAACACTAAAGCCGTGCACAGCGTTATCAGCACCAAGCTCGATAGCACAGGCCAAATCAATACATACACAGTTAATCCAAATGTAGACATATTCATGCTCCTTAAGCGTCTGCTTCTTTATGGAATTCAATCACGTTCTTATCAATACTGTCGAAGTCAAAGTCTGGTGCTTTACTGCGTAAGGTCATCCAGGTACAGATAATGGTACTGGCTCCATAAGCAGTTAATGAGCTTAACAACACCGTATATTCACGTAAAAAACCAACCGTAAAGAAGACTAAGACCAGCGCGGTAATCATACCCATCACTAACCCGGCCATGCGGCCAAAGAAGCCAAAGGTCATCAGGCCAATCACCACACCACCACCTACTGCAGCAAAAATCTCGAAGAATACGGCCACAGCACCTTCAATAGGCAACCAGCTAAAGCGCACAATTAAGAACAATAAGAACGACACTGCAACCGATACGGTAAAGGCGGCGTTAGTGACACGGTTCCAATAGAGGCTGGCGATCACTGGGAAAACAATCGAGCCCCATAGCGCACCGACAAAGATTAACATGGATAAAATATCCAACTTTAAGCTGGCGAAAACCACACCCAATAGCGCAGCCACAACCATAGTTAAACGCCCAACCCAGAGCATTTTTTGTGGGTCAGGTTTGTTTTTAGCGATGTGTTTACCGTAGACATCGGTCATCACGATCGCAGACAAGGCCGATAAGTCAGAGTCAGCGGTGGATGAAAGCGAGCCAATCACCATGATAAACAACATCGCCACCATAAAGGGCGGCAAATAGGTCGCGGCCATTTGTGGAATCAAGTTGTTTAAATCATTATCAATCGGCGTCACACCTGCTAGCAATGCCAGCAAACCCAGCATCCCTAAACCAATCACAATCGAGCCGTACCCAATGGTTGCAGTAATAAAACTCGATTTAATCAGGTCTTCACGCACCGCAAATAAACGCTGGGCAATGGTTTGGTTACCAATCGCATAGGCCAGTACCGCTACAAAGAAGGGTGCGCCCTGCTCTAAAATAGCCGTAGTTGAAAAGAAGTCTTGCTGCTCTAGGGTTAGATTCGACATACCTGTTTCAAACAGGGTCGGGCCACCCAGCTGGAAGAAGATCATCGGGATAATAATCACCGCTGCTAAAATCATCGCCACCAGCTGAGCAAAGTCAGTAAAGACCGAAGCTCGAAAACCCGACCACAGCGTATACGACAACACCCCTACCCCCGCGATCACTACACCCTGCACAAAGCTTAGCGGTGAGAGAATATCCACCAACGCACCGGCTGCAGTAAAGTTGACCATTAAGCTGATAATACTGCCGACCACATTGGAGCCGGCTAAAATCATCTGGCTGGAGCTGCCATGCCGCGCGTGCATAATCTCTGCCAGCGTATGCGCATTAGGCGCCAACTTACGAAAGCGCCGACCAAAGGGGTAGATAAATAGAATCATCAGCGCGCCCCAGAAACCATAGTGGATCGCACCTGATAAACCGTATTTATAGCCTGAACTGGCTGCTGCATAGAAGGATGCTGCCCAAATCCAGGTCGCGGTCATACTGGCTGCTGACATGCCATAACCGACAGAGCCATTGGCCGTCATATAGCCATCAGCGTTTTCTTGTTTTTTGCCGATACGTAATGTTAAAAGAAAGGTCACGCCATAAAACCCCAACAGGATTAATAGCGCGCTACTCGTTGTAAACTGAAACATTCTTACTCCTTATGCCGTGGCCATCACAAGCAGGACAGCGTTACACACGGCGGTATTGCGCTACTCGGCAGGGTCAGCAAGAGAGGCCCTGAAGCGCATAAAAGAATTGCTGCTAAAGATAAATAAGGCGCTGCGCAATGCACGCAGACTCAACAATTATCTAAATTATATGGGGAGAAAAATCCCGCAGCGATAAGCCGGTAGTCACCGGAAGATGCGCAAATACAGGCTGTAAATTGTATTTGCGACAGCAGAAAACAATAACATCAATTGGCCATATAGCCAAATCGAATTAAAAACAGTAAAGCAATAACTTTAGCCTACACCATCTGACTTACTGGCTTTTAGGCCGCACTCTTAGCAAAGGCCGTGTCCAACGCTCCGATATCAACACCCCAAATAAGGTCAGACCACCACCGATAGCGTGATACAGCGCTAAGTGCTCAGACAACACCAACGCAGCCATAATAATCGTCAGTATCGGCATCAGATTGAAAAATACCGCCGTGCGACTGGGCCCTAAAGTACGTACGCCATGCATCCAGGCTAAGGGCGCAGCAATTGAAGCAAAGACACAGGCGAATAATACCAAGGGTAAATTAGCACTGTTTAAACCGGCTTTTTCTGAAAACACAAACAAGGGAAACAGCACAATAATCGCCACTATCATTTGTAAATACAGCAACTGCAGTGCTGGAATCTCCATCTGCCAGTATTTCAATAAAGTGCCATACAGCGCATAGGCTAAGGTAGCGACCAACATCATCAGGTCGCCTAAATTGACCCCCTGTTGCGCTAGATTACGCAGATCACCATTGCTCACCACTAGCAGCACACCTAGAAAGGAGCACACCGCTCCCACTATTGCACCCATGGTTAAACGCTGCCCCAAAGCAACAATGGCCATGCCCAACGACATCATCGGCATCAGCGATAAAATAATACCCATATGTGTCGCTGAGGTTTTCGGCGCAGCAAAGTAGGCCAGGCTTTGATAAATCGCCATGCCCAATACACCCAGCACAAAAATCTTTAACAGATGCGGTCGAATATTGCTCCAATTACGCAGCACCGGACGCAAAATAAAGGGGGTCAACAATACGCCAGCAAACACCCAGCGATAAAAACCAATCTCGGCAGGAAAAATCACGCCCACGGTCATTTTATTTACCACGGTATTGGCTGCCCAAAATAATACGGCGAGCAATGGAAAAGCGTATTGCATATTAAGTGTCCTTATTCATTTATAGGCCATTATCACCCTGTCCGAATAAAGAGCTATACTGATTTTCAGACACTTAAACCTCGATAGCAGACAATTGACCAATCCAGCAGCTAAAAATTACCTGACCATTCCAGAATTCAGTGCCTTACCCGCGCCACTGTTTTTTCGTTATGACGAGTTTGATGCGCAAAGTCATGCTCGCGCGCATACCCATGCATGGGGCCAACTCAATTATAGTGCGCATGGGGTGATGCAGTTAGAGGTGACGGGCCAACGCTTTATTTCACCGCCAAGCTATGCGATCTGGATACCGCCTTACGCTGAACATAGTGCTTATAACCGCCACAGTATTATCTACCGTTCAGTCTATTTAGATCTTGCACTGTGCACTGATCTACCCAAGCAGCCCTGCAGTGTCGTGATGAATGATATTTTAAAAGCCATTTTAAATAACTTCGCTGAGCGTGACGTACAGATCCCCTTGAGTGCTGCTGATCAACGTTTAGGCCAAGTATTAATCGATCAATTGCATGCCGCTGAGATTGAACACAGCTACTTACCTTATGCCAGTAGCCCACAATCATCTTTTGTCGTCGACAGCCTGCGCGCCCAACCCGGCAATACCGATACGTTAGCGATTTGGGCAGAACGTGTCTTTGTCAGTGAACGTACTTTAGCGCGGCAGTTTGTTCGTGAGATGGGTATCAGCTTCGGTGAATGGCGCCAACGTTTACGATTCTTAGCCGCTATCGAACAACTCGAAACGCCACAAACTGTGAAAGAGATTGCCTTTGATTTGGGTTATAGCAGCCCGAGCGCCTTTATCAGCATGTTCCAACGTCATGCGCAGTGCACGCCTGAACAGTACCGGCGTCAGCGTTCTCTTTAATGCTGCACATCCGCCCATCAGTTTATGCTGCGCCACACAGCCGTTTAGCTATAAACACTGTTGAAGCACACTGCATAAAAAACGGCTGGAACATTGCGCTACCAGCCGTTTTTAACATCGTTCAACAGAGTGTGCCGAGCTACATTCCCAGCATCCGTGGTAAGCCCATCGAGATGCTTGGTACATAGGTTACCAGCACCAAGAAGCCCAGCAAGATCATCAGCCACGGCATTGCGGCCTTAATCACATCAGCTAATGGCATACCGGTGACCGCAGAGGTCACAAACAAGTTGAGCCCCACCGGCGGCGTAATCAAGCCGATCTCCATATTCACCACCATAATGATACCCAGGTGAATCGGATCAATTCCCAGCTGCACAGCAATCGGGAATAAGATCGGTGCCAAGATTAAAATAATGGCTGATGGCTCCATAAATGCACCGGCAACCAGCAGGACAATATTGACCACCAACAAGAACATCCACGGCTCTAAACCGGCCTCTAATACCATCGCGGTAATCTGCTGTGGAATTTGCTCTGTGGTTAATACGTGAGCAAACAACATGGCGTTAGCGATAATAAACATCAGCATAATGCTAAGTTTGGCTGATTCAAGCACCACCTTAGGTGCTTCGGTAATGCGCATATCTTTATAGACAAACAGCGCAATAAAGGCGGAATACACCGCAGCTACAGCAGCGGCTTCGGTTGGCGTAAACATCCCGGAGTAAATACCCCCGAGGATAATCACCATCAGCAATAGGCCCCAAATCGCTTTACGCGCAGCGCCTAACCATTCACGCACAGTCGCACGCGGCATTGCTGGTAAGTTTTTCTTTACGGCAATGATGTAAATAGCCACCATCAGTACTATACCCAGTAAAAAGCCTGGTACTACACCGGCCATAAACAAGGTTCCGACCGATGTTTCAGTGGCTGCAGCGTAAACCACCATCACCACCGAGGGTGGAATCAAAATACCCAGCGTACCGGCGTTGGTCACGATACCCGCAGCAAAGGCTTGCGGATAACCCGAACGCACCATACCGGCAATCGCAATCGAACCCACAGCAGCAACTGTGGCAGGGCTTGAGCCTGACAGCGCAGCAAACAACATACAGGCCAAAACCGCACCGATGGCTAAACCACCACGGATATGGCCGACACTGGCGTTAGCAAAATCGATTAAGCGACGCGCCACACCACCGGTGGTCATAAATGAACCGGCCAGCAAGAAGAACGGAATCGCTAACAGTGTGTAGTGTTCACTGGTCTCAAATAACTTAATCGCCAGTGAGCGCACTGAGTCTGGGCTGAATAGAATAATAGTCACCGATCCAGCTAAACCCAAGGATATAGCGACCGGTACACCAATAAACATCAGCGCAAATAAGGCTAAAAACAGAAATGGAATAGTCATTATTTAGACTCCCCTGTTTCTGTCAGCTTCATTGCATCAGCTGCCTCATCCGCCAAGCCTAAACCCACTTGCTCATGACGAATAATGCGCACTAAAATTTCTAAGTAACGGATAAATATCAAGCCAAAACCAATGGGGACAATTGCACCGATATGCCATTGTTTAACACCAAACTGGCCTAAATCATCAGCACCAATCGAGGCCTGCATTAACGTGCTAATCCACTCAAAACTGGCCACACTTAATAAGCCTGCATAACCCAAGCTAAACAGGCAGGCGACTATAGCAATCAGGCGCTGGGTTGGACGAGAGGCTAATTTAACCAACGCATCCACACCGATATGCCCACCAATACGCACACCATAGGCCAAGCCAAAGAAAATCAGCCAAGCAAATAACGCTTTAGTTAAAGCATTACTCCAGGTCATGCTTTGCACAATATCTAAAAAGAAGTCACCGACAGTATAAAAAAACTCAGACACACCTTCAGAGCGCTCTGAAAAATACTCAGCGACTGAATACAGTACGGTGTACAAGTTATTTAAAATCACATAAACAAAAGTTACCAGCGTCATCGCCGCCAGCAGGAAAACAATAAAGCCTTCCTCAAAGCGATCCCAGATCAGGCGCATAGCATTCATAAATATTCTCCCGAAACGGATAGTAAACTCAGACGCTACCAGTTCAGTGTTAAGTCGGCCTTTACGCAGCCGATTAAGCTACGTAAAGGCACGCTTGATTACTGCTGGTTAGACGCTTCTGCGGCTTGAATACGCTCAGCACCAATTTCTTTTTCAAACTTTTTCCAAACGGGCTTGACCTGATCACGCCACTGGTCACGCTGCTCTTTGGTTAAAGTAATGATTTCGCTTTTGCCACTGTCAACAATCGACTTTTTATCGCGCTGATTAATTTCTTCAGCGTGCAAGTTCACTTCAACAGTCACTTCTTCCATAATGCTGCTCAGCTCTGTACGGATATCAGCAGGCAGACCATTCCAGAATTTAGTGTTAGTAATCACCATGTAGTCGAGCAAACCGTGGTTTGATTCAGTGATGTACTTTTGCACTTCATGCATTTTTTGCGAGTAGATATTGGAGTACGGGTTTTCCGCACCGTTGACTACACCCGTTTGCAGACCTTGGTAAACTTCACCAAAGCTCATTTTACGTGGGTTAGCACGCAGTGCTTTAAACTGCTCGTCCAATACAGCGGACGCTTGTACACGGAACTTCAGGCCACGTGCATCTTTAGGCAGATGCAGTGCTTTGTTGGCTGACAACTGCTTCAAACCGTTGTGCCAGTAGCCCAAACCGGTGATGCCCTTATCTTCCATCGAAGTTAATAACTCTTTACCCACTGGACCTTTTTGGAAACGATCAACCGCTTCCATATCGTCAAACAGGAAAGGTAAGTCAAAAATCTGGATGGGTTTTGAGTAGTGCTCAAATTTAGCCAATGACGGCGCAATTAACTGCACATCGCCCAACAACAAAGCTTCCATCTCTTTACCGTCGCCGAATAAAGATGAGTTGGAATACACCTCAACTTTAACTTGGCCAGGCAGACGTTCTTCAGCCAGCTTTTTAAACAGCAGTGCACCTTGGCCTTTTGGCGTGTGCTCAGCAACAACGTGTGAGAATTTAATAACGATCGGCTCAGCAGCGTTAACTAAGCCAGCCAGTCCCAATGAAACAGCACAAACCAGTGCTTTAGCGGTCATTTTAAGCATTAAAATTTCCTCTTACTGTAAATAGTCAGTGCCGCACAATGCGACATAGCGTGTTGGTAGCCCTGAGATAAACCCAGCAACTGTATATACAAAGCAAGTTATATACCCACCAACAACTCATACGACTAAAGTCGATAAAAAGTATCAACTCTTAATACAATAACAGTCTATTCAAGAGAAAAGACAGCAACTTAAAACTATTTTGGCGGATTACCGCCGCCGCTACTGATTCGATGGCGGCTTTTCGCCAGTACTGGCGAAACTTAACTCATATTTGCGTAACTTATCGTGCAAGGTTTTTCGTGGCAGCTGTAAAGCTTCTGCCACTTCGCGTAACGATCCATGCGGATGAGCCAATTCAGCAGCAATTAAACTGCGCTCAAAGGCTTCCACCTGATCATTCAATGCAAGCCCATCAGACTCTAAATTTAATGGCTGCGGCACTTGAGCAATGGCTAAATCCAGCCCCAACACAAAACGCTCGGCGGCATTTTGTAATTCACGCACATTACCTGGCCAGTCGTGCCCTAATAACGTTGCCCGTATTGCAGCAGTTAATACGGGTTCAGTCACATTATATTTTCCGCTGGCTACACTGACAAAATGCTGGAACAACGGCAAAATATCTTCACTGCGCTGGCGTAATGCTGGAATATTAATTTGCGCAACATTCAGACGATAATACAAGTCAGCACGAAAGCGTCCCGCATCAGCCGCAGCTAATAAATCTTCTTTGGTGGCAGCAATCACGCGAATATCCAAGGGAATCAATTGATTGGAACCCACGCGCTCCACCACACGCTCCTGCAGTAAGCGCAGTAATTTAACTTGAATATCCAGACTCATGCTTTCGATTTCATCCAGAAATATTGTGCCGCCATTGGCATACTCAAACTTACCTATGCGACGCTTTTGCGCACCGGTAAAGGCACCGCTTTCATGGCCAAACAGCTCACTTTCAATTACTGATTCCGCTAAAGCGCCGGCATTAATGGCAACAAAAGGTGCATCACAGCGCGACGATAAGTCATGCAGCGCCCGCGCCACCACTTCCTTACCGCTACCGGTTTCACCCAAAACCAATACATCCGCTTGAATAGTAGCTAAAGCACTGACTTGATCACGCAAGCGCTGCACGCTGGGTGAATGACCTAATAAGCGCTCACCCAAGACGCGCTGCTCAGCTAAAGCCAGACGCAACGAGCGATTCTCCAACACCAAACGGCGCACTTCTAAGGCGCGACGTACACTGTCGAGTAATAGTTCACTGGCAAAGGGTTTTTGTAAGAAATCATAGGCGCCAATACGCATGGCTTGCACAGCCAACGGCACATCGCCATGACCGGTGATTAACAACACGGGTAATTGGCTATCGAATTCCTGCAACTGCTCCAGCAGCTCCAGCCCATTCATGCCCGGCATACGAATATCAGTGACCAAAACCCCAGACCATTGCGCAGGCAGCGCCTGCAAAACACCTTCAGCACTGCCGTAGGCTTGCACGCGTAAGCCTGCTAAATCAAAGGTCTGGCTTAATGCCGTGCGCAAATGAATATCATCATCCAGTAACACTACATCGGTCTCATGACTGATTTGCATCATGCAAAACGATCCTCGTTTGAGCGTAAATTCACTGTCGATGGAATCTCGCGTAAATATAAAGTCACTTGCGCGCCACCTTCTGGGTGATTGGCAAATAACAAGCGTCCCTTGAGTGCTTTAATTAAGGTTTCACAAATAGCCAAGCCTAATCCTAAACCGCGCGCACTGGTTTTCGTAGTGTAAAAAGGCTCACAGGCTTGCCGCAATGCTTCCTGACTAAAGCCGGGGCCATTATCACGCAAGATCAATACCACCCAACCTTCTTCGACACGGCTATTGAGCCAAATACGCCGCGGTAAACCTTTTTCGCTCAAGGCATCCAATGCATTACTGATTAAATTGCTTAACACTTGGCGCAAACGTGTTTCACCGGCTTCAACCCAAAGCGTGGCATCCGGTACATCGCGAATAATTTCGACCTGCAAACTGCGTTGGCGTTTGACCGTTAAGGCCAGAGCATCATCAATCGCTGGCTGCAGTGCTACATGCTCTGAAGCCAGGCGATCACGTCGGGCAAATGCACGTAAATGCTTAATAATCGAGGCCATGCGCTCAGTCAGCTGCGCGACAAGATCTAAGTTATTGCGCACTTCATCCACGCGTTGCTGATCCAGCAAGATTTTCGCATTATCGGTGTAACTGCGAATCGCCGCTAAAGGCTGGTTCAGCTCGTGACTGATGCTGGCTGACATAATACCCAGCGCAGATAACTTTCCGGCTTGCACCAACTCATCTTGCGCACGCACCAACTCTTGCTGGGCTGACTCACGCTCGAGCACTTCTTGTTTAAGACGGCTATTGAGGGTTTGCAAGTCTTGAGTACGGGTACGTACATTGTCTTCCAACACCCGCTTGGCATGGGTATCCATGGCGATACGTTCAAGGTAGTGCCTGCGCCGCTGCATTAATAAACCCAAGATCAATAACACCGCCAACAAAGATGCCGCCACAACCGCCATCGCCGTACGCACGGGTTCATTGATTAAGCGTTGAGGCGCTAAAATGCTGACATGCCAACCGATATCATCTAAGTATTGATCATAAGTGAGCCAATCCTGCGCTTTGAGGTTAATTCGCGCTGGGGTAATCGATGTATAGGGCTGATTTTCCGCCACACTCAGTTGTTCTTCTGCGCTCAGCTCACGCGTTGCAGTAAAGCGCCAATCGGCTTGCGAGGTCAGAATCACCACGCCATTTTTATCGGTGACCAGTAATTGCTCTGGTGTTTGCCCCCAGAGGGTTTCAGTGAAATCTAAATCCACCTTAACCACAATCACGCCTATCACCTGCCCTTGTGCGTAGACTGGGCTGCCAAAGTAATAACCACGCTTAAAGGAAATATTACCTAAACCAAAAAACTCCCCTGTACCACTCTGTAAGGCATCACGGAAATACGGGCGAAAAGCAAAATTATTACCCGAAAAACTCCGTTCATCATGCCAATTCGAAGCGGCTAAGGTGAGACCTTGAGTATCCATAAGATAAATAACATCGGCACCGGTTTGCTGCTGAATACGCTCCAACAGTTCATCTGCAGTGCGCAATGCATTGGCGTCCGTAGGTATTAACAGTGCCTGCTGCACATCCGGCAAGCGCCCTAAAATATGCGGCAGCACTTCATAGCGCTTTAAAGTGCCAGTCAGGTTAGCAACAAATAAGTCCAGTGTTTGCCCATTTTTTCGCTGCAAGCCTTCTAAATAGTAGCTTTCAACCAAGCGCTGCAGCGGCCACAGCAAAATTATAAAAAATAGCGCCAGCCAGAGTAAATTGCGCCAGCGTGGTTTTGCCGATCTCATACTTTCCCCTTGTGCACACTCAGCGGCTTCAATCGATTTAGCCTTCTATTGTACGGCCTGTTGCAATGGCTCTTTAACCAATAACTTAATTAAGGTTTTCACATACTCAGGCAAGGCTTGCGAATCACGCACCACAATACTGCGCTCACGCAATGCCCACGGCTCATCCAATTGAATGATCTTAAGGTCCATAGTCTGCTGATGCCGCAAAGCGGAGGACTCAGGCAAAATACCGATGCCCACGCCCGCCTCAATCATTCGACACATCGACTCAAAGCCAAACACCTGAATGCGCACATTAATATCGCGCTGCAAGCTATCGACTTGGTTCTTTAAAAAACGCAATAAACTTGAGCCTTCTTGCAAGCAAATATGCGGATAATCCAACGTCTCTTCTAAACGAATCGACTGCTTATGTGCCAAGGGATGCGCGCTATTGATGGTCAGTACTAAACGATCCGTACTGAAATGAATCACTTCAAGGCCTTTAGCTTTAATCGGGCCTGCGGTGATACCAATATCGCTGGCACCTTCGGCTACACCACGCAACACCTCAAGGTTGGCTCGTTCTTGCAAATCAATCGTCAGCTGTGGATGCTGCACCATCAGCACCGCCAACGTCTCCGGTAAAAAATCTGTGACTGCAGTGGTATTGGCAAAAATACGAATATGCCCCACTTGTTGATCACTGAACTCAGAGAGTTCGTTTTGTAGATACTGCACTTGGCGCAACATAATTCGCGCATGCTTAAGCAAAATACTACCGGCTGACGTCAGCTCAACGCCTTGTGAGTCGCGATACAACAAAGGAGTGCCCACTTGCGCTTCCAGCTTTTTAATCCGATTACTGGCCGCCGCAGTCGACATAAAGGATTTGCGTGCACCTTGAGTCATGCTTGGGGTTTCGGCAATATTGATAAATAAGCGCAAATCAGCCAGATCAAAATGTATCATTACATGCCCCTAGCGTTAATCAAAAGTTAACGTCCTATTAAAATAAAGCAGATATACAAAACGCCAAGCAGTTTGGCATGATGCCACCTGCAAAACAAACACACCCTAGCCCTGTATCAGATAACACCTCCATGGCTGTCGTCTGCTATAGAACCCTATGTAACTCCACACTACTTATCTGCGCAACGGATGCGCGACTTGAAAAAGGCGCTGTCGACGTGATTGAATTTTTAATCAATATTGTTATTGGTGGCGTGCTGGGTGTATTTGGCGGTTTACTCGGCATCGGCGGTGGGCTTTTTGCCATTCCAACGCTCAGCCTGATGTACGGTATGGACCAGC
>Ga0265295_1004252_pt1 | contig 19467 bp, 15 predicted proteins | sample Munlansysbiofilm_FD_192503 | JGI IMG/M metagenome (GOLD analysis project Ga0265295, IMG submission 192503) | Leachate microbial communities from a municipal landfill in Southern Ontario, Canada - Methane capture system biofilm | ecosystem: Engineered > Solid waste > Landfill > Unclassified ... | reverse complement strand
CACTTTTTTCATCAAAATATACTCCACTATCATCTGGACCTCGATATGATTGAATTTCAAGCATATCATTTATAGTATCTATATTTTTACTTTTATCTATAAATCCAACTATTCCACACATATTATCTCTTCATATTGTTTTATTATTTTGTCTATTCTAAAATCATTTGCTCTTTGTTTCGCTTTGTCTTGATATTTCTTTCGTAAACTTTCATCATTTATTATTAAGTTCATAGCTTCTTTCATTTTTTCTATATTTTTTATAGGACTCAAAATCCCATACTCAGCCAACTCAATATTATTTTCTAGTTGAAAACTTATATCACTATCTGGAGCTAAAATTTCTCGCGGTCCACTTAAACAATCGGTACTAATCACACTGCACCCACACACCATAGCTTCTGCCAACACATTTGGAAAACCTTCACTATTTGAAGCTAATACAAATATTCCACATTTAGATAAATATTTATATGGATTATTATCAAAGCCTAAAAAAACCACTCTTTCATTTAAACCTAATCTATAAACCAAGTTTTTTAAATTAGCTTCTTCTTCACCTTTGCCTAAAATATAAAGTTTATACTCTTTATCATCAATTTTGGAAAAAGCATTTATAAGTAAACTATGATTTTTTCTTTGCCCTAAACTTCCAACAGTAATAATACTTTTTTTTCTATCAATTTCATAAGAAATATCTTCTTTTGATAATTGCTCAATCTTTTCTATATCATAAGGATTATATATAACTTTTTGTTTAATATTAACATCAAAATTTTCAATTAAATCATTCTTTATAGCTTTTGATACAGGAATAATCTTATCAGCTTTGTTATACAAATTTTTAATCAGAAATTTACTTATTTTTGAAGATAAAGAATTATCTTCATACATAGAACTTGGTGCTATTCGTTCGCTAATTATACATTTATGTTGTGAGAAATATTTTGCTAAAACATTTACATAATTAGCCCTATATAAAAAACTAGAGATTTGAGAGAAGTTATATTTCTTTATAACTCTACTTAATTTATAAGCTATCACTGGTAATCTTAATAATTTAACTATTCCATTTTGGTTTGAACTTTCATCTAGACTTATAATATTTATTCTACTATCAATGTCATAAGATATTTTGTTTTCCATCAAAATCAAATAACATTCATATTTTTCTACAAGATCATTAAGTAGTGTACTTACAACTCTTTCAGCACCACCACCATCAAGAGAATTTATAAAAATTACTATTTTTTTATTCATCTAAAACCTTTTTGATTATATTTTCATAGGCTTTTAAATTATCATCATAGTTACAAATTTTTAACAAATGCTTTCTAGCCTCTTTACCTATTTTATTATCTTCGTTATTTTCTATAACAAAATTAATCTTTTCACTTAAACTTTTTTCATCACCAGCAACGGCAAGCCCCCCAGTAACTCCATCAACTATTAAGTCAAATCCACTTCCAACTGCTGTAGTTGTAACTACTGGAACTTCTAGTGCCATAGCTTCATTTACAGTAAAACCCCAACTCTCCATCTGTACATTTGCATCAAGTCTAAATCTTGTAGGTAGTGCAAAAATATCACTATTTTTGTAATAATATGGAGCTTCATTTGACAAACAACTTCCTAAGAAATGAACTCTATTATTTAGATTTAACTCATCTACTAAGTTTAAGCACTCTTTCTTAAATTCACCATCACCTACTACTATAAGCTCATATTCATTGCTTATATCTAGCATAGCCTTTATCAAAACATCTAAGCCTTTATATTTTACGATTCTTCCAAGATAGAGTATTTTTTTTGCAGTAGTTGTATTTTCAAGTTTCTCTTTTATAGTTTTATCTAAATTTTCATCATTTACATACTCTTTTGTATCTACTGTAGTGTTATAAGCTATTTCTATTTTATCTTTATCAAATCCAAACTCTTCTATGTAAAACTCTTTAGCCCGACTTCCAGCTGTCACTACACCATCTAAACAATACTTTGTCAAAAACTTCACATAAGGATAAATCTTTTTGTATTTATTTACCTCTTTTGGATATCTCCATAGCTCATCAAAAACTATGATTCTTTTTCCCATTATTTTTAATATTGGAGCTAAAAGTAAATATGGTACACCTGTAATATTTGAAAAGATATATACTTTGTAGCCTTGAAATGGTAGTTTTAATAAATCAACTGAAAAATTATCGATTGGAATCGAATATATCTCTTTTGCTTGTATATAACTTATATTCGTATTTTCTAAAATTCTATCAACTTCTTCATTTATATGTCCATTATCTTTTGACATATCTTCCGACCAAAAGAACTTTATATTTAATTTTTTAGAAAGTTTTTCAAATATTCTTTCTCTATATATTCTAATAGCAGGATGAATATATATTATTTTATTTCTTACATCCATTTCTCATACCACATTTCAAACATTAGTAAAAACCAAAGTTTTTGTACATTTTCTTTATTACCACTTAAATAACTGTCTCTTAATCTCATAACTACTTTTGAATTAAACAATCCCTCATTTTCAATTCTTTTTTCATCAAGATAAACCATAAAATAATCTTTCAGCTCATCTCTAAACCATTCAGTTAATGGTACTCCAAATCCTTGCTTTGGTCTATCCATCATCTCTTTTGGTAAATATTTATGGGTTATTTGTTTTAGAAGCCATTTTTTATCACCATTTTTATATTTTAGATTTGATGGAAGTTGTGATACAAATTCTATTAATCTATAATCTAGTAGTGGTTCTCTTCCCTCTAAGCTCACACTCATAGTAGCACGGTCTACTTTTGTCAAAATATCATCTACCATATATGTTTTATAATCAATAGCTAACATTTGATTTATTTCATCATTTGTATCAGCTATTTGTATATCAAAATTTGTCGCTAAATCATCAAAGCCTACTTTTAGAAGTTTATCTCTTTCTTTTTTTGTGAAATATTCACTAGTATATTTCATAGCTTCTACACTATTTTTTGCTTTTAAAATAGCATTTATTTTTTCATATCTTGTTGCAAAATTATAAGTTTTATTTAAAATAGGTATATATTCTGGATTAATATTATCTATTCCAAAGCCAATTAGAGATTTTATACTATTTGGAACAGAGTTAAATTTGTTGAAATATTGCATAGCTGTTGTATATTTACTATATCCTGCAAATATCTCATCTCCACCATCTGCACTAAGGCTTACTGTTACATCTTTTTTAGCTAGTTGACTTACAAGTATTGTAGGTATTGCACTACTATCTCCAAAAGGCTCATCATATATTTCACATAGTTTTGGAATAATATCTAGTGCATCTTTTTGAGTGCAATAATACTCTGTATGATTTGTCCCTAGATATTTTGCTACTTCTTTTGCATATGGTGCTTCATCAAATCCTTTTTCTTTAAAACCTATTGTAAAAGTATTTAGTTTTTCACTTCTTTTATTTTGTAAAATAGCCGTAACTACACTACTATCATATCCCCCACTTAAAAACACTCCCACAGGAACATCTGATACCATACGAAATTCAAAAGAAGATTTTAGTAACTCTTCTGTTTTTTCTATAGCTTCATCTTGAGATATATCAAGTTTTGGTTTATTATAAAAATCCACCACATCCCAATATTTTGTTTCTTCAAAGTTTTGCGATTTTAAATCTATCTCTATATAATGTCCCGCTCTTAATTTATAAGTATTCTTAAATATACTGTGTGGTTCTGGTATATATCCAAATTGCAAATACAAAGATAAACTATTTTTGTTTATCTCTTTTTGAAAATCTGGATGTTGATGAAAAGATTTTATTTCACTTGAAAAAAGTATCAAACTATCTTTTTTATAATAATAAAATGGCTTAACTCCAGCCCTATCTCTGATGAATATAAGTTTATTAAACTTTTTATCATAGATTGTTATGGCAAACATACCGTTAAACTTGTCAACTGCTTTTATACCCCATTGATGATAAGATTTTAGTATCACTTCTGTGTCACTATCTGAATAAAAACTATATCCAAGTTCTAAAAGCTCTTTTTTTATCTCTTTGAAGTTATAAACTTCACCATTAAAAACTATATCAAGATATTCAAAAGACATAGGTTGATGTCCATGTGCTGATAAATCCAAAATAGAGAGCCTTCTATGCCCAAGAGCTATTTGTGAATACTCATTTTCATCCCAAAAATATCCACTATCATCAGGACCTCTATGATGAAGTACATCTGTCATATTTTTTAAAATATCATTAGATGATTTTTTTGAAAAATCACAAAAACCAGTTATTCCACACATTATAATAAAACCTTATTCGTCATTTCTTAATCCCATAACCAAAACCCTTTTTACTAGCATAAAGAATTTCATCAGGAAGTAATCCTTCAAATGCTTGTTTTAATATCAATTTATTATTTGCTCTGCCATCTTTTTTGGCTATTTTTCTATGTGCATCTATTTTAAAAGCCATCTCTATAACTCTATAATCCAGAAATGGAGCTCTTGCTTCTATGCTATATATCATTGGTGGTAAATCTGTACTTATGGTGATAGAGTGAGCATTTTCGCTCATAAGCCCTATCCAATTTGAGCTATCTATATAGTTGTTTGTTTTGATTTTTTCTGCCCAAAAATCAATTAAAGTACTATAGTCAAAATCTTCTAAGCCTTTTTCTTTTGCTTCTTTACTGTATAGATACCCTTTTCTTTTAGAATTTTCTTTTTGAGCTAATTCAAACATAAGTTTTAAATCAGCTCTGAAGCTAAAAATCTTCTCAAAAGTTTTTAATATACTATTTGGTAGAAACTCAATCATCTTTACTATATCGCTAAATAAAAGCTGTTTATTTGCCCCATCATATCCATAAAATATCTCATCAGCTCCTATGCCACTCATCACTACTTTTATATTTTCTTTTGAGATTTGCTCATAAAGTCTTGCTGCATGAGTAAGTGGAAGCAATCTTACCTCTTCTCCATATATAGCCATCATCTTTTGATATAACTCTTCTTGCAAATCTCTATCATATTCAAAAACTTTCAAAGGCACATCAAAAAGTTTTGCAACTCTTTTTGCTCGCCCTAACTCTTCATCATCTGCTTTAAGTGTAAATGCTTTTGGTTTAAGCCCATGTTTTACCATAAGGCCTGTGATGATACTACTATCAACTCCACCGCTTAAAAGTGTAGCTATCTCTACATCTGCTCTCTCACGGATTCTTACTGCATCATCAATTACTTCGTAAACATCTTCTTTTTTTATACTACTATCATATTCAAAAGATGGAGTCCAGTAACACCATTTTTTTACTATCTTTTGATTTTTTATTATCATAGCATGAGCTGGTTCTAGTCGTCTTATACTTTTATATCTTGTATATGGTTCTGGAATATGTCTAAAATTTCGCAAATAACTATAAGCGATGCCTATATCATCAGGAGTATCATCAAATATACCCAAACTAAACAGTGCAGGAAGTTCTGAAGCAAAATAAAATCCACTATGATGTTCACTGTAAACAAAAGGTTTCTTCCCTATTCTATCTCTTGCACAAAATAGAGTTTTTTCTTGTTTATCATAAAGAGCAAACGAAAACATACCATTAAATTTTTCGATACACTTCTCACCATATTTTATATAACTAGCCAATAATACTTCAGTATCACTATGGGTTACAAACTCATAATCTAGCTCACTTTTAAGTTCAAGATAATTATAAATTTCACCATTAAATACTACACTATATCTTCCACAATTAGATACAAAAGGTTGATTTGCATTTGCATTTAAATCTATGATAGCAAGTCTATTGTGACCGAATGTTATATCATCTATAGTAATTTTTGAACTATTATCTGGTCCTCTATGATATTGTTTTTTTAAGATAGTATCTACATAACTTTCTTGAGTTTCAATACTGTTTTTTGACCAAACTCCTACTATTCCGCACATACTATTTTTTACTCACTATATACCAAAGAGATGGATACATTTTTGTAAATTTAAATAACCAAACTATAAAATTACTTAAACCAATTTTATTTAAAACTCTAAATAAACCACCAATAAACTTAAATCTACCACTTAACTTTTCACTATTTTTTATAATATATGGTAATTTATACTCTTCGTAGGCATTATTAAAGTTAAAATTAGTATTTTTAAAAATTGTCTCAAACATCTTTGGAGTTGTAAAGTTAAGATGATTTACAAAGTCAGGATCTTTACCAAACAATTTTGCTAAAAATTTTACAGAAGATTTGGTAGATATAAATGGTAACATAGGAATTTTAAGATGTACTTCCATTGGAAATACATAATTTGGTGTTTCTATAAATATATGCCCATCATCTTTTAATATTCTTTTAAGTTCAATCATAGCTAACTCTAAATTTTCTTTATTTTCAAGATGTTCTCCCACATCTTTCATAATAATAAAATCAAACTTTTTATCTTCAAAAGGAAGTTCATATATAGAACAAGTATCTACAAATACTTTTTCATCTGTAATATTATTTATCTTTTTATACTCTTTTGCCATCTCTACAGCAGTTGAGTCTATGTCAACTCCTGCAACAAAATCAAATTTATTAGAGTTGTACAGTGAATACATTAGCCCCCCCATAGAACAACCCACATCAAGTACATTTCCTTTTAATTGAATATAATAAAACTCAAATAGCTTGTCAAGCTCTCCGAGTATTGCATCTTGATTTCCAAATAAAGAGATAGCATCTTTCTCTACATTTGAACCATCTTTGTAGTGACCTTTATTTTTTTCATTGAGCCATTTATTATATAATTTATTTAGTTGTTCCATCTTCTACTCCTTTTTTGTATTCTATTATTATCTGTTCTATTTCACTTGTGGATACTTTTGCAAGATTATCCAAAAAACTGCTTATAAATAAGTTTTGAATATTTACATCATATTTTTTAATATTATAAATAAAATCCTCTACTATGTTTGTATCATTGAATTTATAGTCGCTATCAATGCTCATTAAGACTTTAAAAATATTTGAAAACATATCTGTATGTCTTAGTGATTCTATAGCGTATATGCCAAACTTTCCATTTATAAAAAATCTAAGATATTCTTTGATTGTTTTTTCTAACCCTTTTACATCAATATTATTTTTGTTTTTATAATACTGATTTACTATAAATATATTCATAACTTCATATTCTACTATAGTCAAATCATTACTATCAAGAAGCTCATTAAACTTGTCTATTATATGATTAAATACTTCGTTAGAAATACTCATAAAAGATAAAAATGTCAATAATTTATGCCAATACTGACAATAAAAACAAAATACATTTTTTTCGTCTTTAACTTTCAAAACAATATTATCTATAGTTTTTATTAAGTCTTTATTTTCATCTACTAAATCAAATCTATCTTTTTTAAATTTATTTAAAAACTTGTTTAAATCTTTGTAATCATAAAAACTTCTAATTCCCATTGATACGACAAAAGGTACAATACTAAAATCTTTATTTATAATTTTATTTATAATTACTGATTTAAAGATATTTTGATATATCTCTTTTATTTTTCCATCATACTCAACAGTTAAATCATAAGAGTTTATAAAAAATTCTAGCTCTTCCCATATCTGAATTACATTTGATATATTTTGGTTATAGCTAAAACCTCCATTGTTCCATATATCTAAATCTTTATTTAAACTATCTACTAAATATATAGAGGAGATAAGTTTCCTATCTATAAAAGATTTAAAGTCGTAAAGTGGCTGTAGTATCTCTTGATATTTCAACGGTAATTTATTTATGTAGCTTTGTAAATCAATCTTGCCTATCTCTTTACAGTAGCACTCTACTTGATTCATATATGCTTTATCATTTATATATTCTTTGTCGCTTCTCATTAGATTACAAAAGTACTTTTTATTAAACTCTGCTATAAACCATATATCAAATTTTCTGTTTTGAAAACTTACTTTAGAAACCTCTTTTAGCACCTCATAAGACTCTCTAAAGTCTCTATTTTGATAAAGCAAATAAGCCTTTTTTAAAAACAACTTCTCATTTCCATCCATACTAGCACAAAATGAGATTTGTTGAAGCTCTTTTTTAAGTTCGTCAAAAGAGAAGTCATACAGATAGTTCTCAAAGTTTTTATTTTCAACTTCTGAGATAAAGACATTTGTATTGGTAGTCATACATCTTATAAATTTAGTATTTGTTTTGTTCATAAGAGTATATATGTAGTTATCTATTTGATTGTTATTTGTCTTTTTTATAAATTCAAAAAGTTTACACAGTTTTTTAGTTTGAATAACAATAGAATCATTTTCATAATAGATTTCATTTATACCGTATAAATTAAATTTTCTTTTTATTATATTTACTATAGTTTGAGGCATAACATATTCATAGCTATCTAAAATACTCAACTCTTTATGTAGGTTTTCAACTATCTCTTTAAATGACAGATTGTTTATATCTATATTTTTTACACTGATTTTTTCTAAAAAACTATAGATCATCTTTCCACTTTGTTCTAAAGTATGCTTGTCATTACCACAACAACCATCGTCAAACAACTTTTCATTATTCCAGTACAATACAAAAATATTTTTGTTTTTATAATACTCAAACTCAAGATAATCAAACTCAGCATCTACTTTCAGAAAATATATTGGTTTTATATTTTTTGATTGAAAATTGACCCAGCTTATTATCTGTTTTACATTTATATCATTTAAAGAATAGCCTACTAATAAGACAGTATCAGTAGAAAAAACACTCTTTACATAGTTTTCAATCAAAGGAAAATTTGATGAATAATTCAAATAATCACTCTCTTTAAAGACTATATTTTTAGTGTCCAAACTTCCATGCATCTTTACAAGCTTAGAAAAACCTGTCGTGTAACCTATATCTTCTTCATCTTTAATAATATCAAAAAACTTTCCATTTTCATAAATAGCTTTTTCAAAAAGTTCATCCCAATTTGTCGTGATAAGATTTTTTACTTCAAGGTTCACAATAGTTTTATGAAGTAAATTTGGAAAACTACTTTGAGGAAAATATTCAGTTATTTTTTCATAATACTTATTCTCTTTAAATTGAAGATAAAAAAGCTCAGCTACTTTCAAGTAGTCTTTTTCTTCAGTTTTGAGTGACTTTTTAATATCACTTATCAAATCACTCCACAAAGGAAGATTAGAATCAGCAGATACCCCAGAACCAGCAAATATAGTTAAATTCTTAGTATCCAGAGCATTTTGGATACTTTGGATTGATTCTTTTAGAAGTGAGTTATATTGTTTTTTGTTCATAATGTAGTACCATTTTTATAGTATTACTTATAAGTAATAATTTTCAAAGTGACTATATAAATTATTAAGATAACAAGGACTACATATAGAGGTGAAAAAATACCAATTCCAACTCTTAAGTATGATATTACACTTAAAAATAAATAAAGATATATAAAAAGATATATTATGCTATTTGAGTGCAAAAACTTTTTATAAAAAAATAAAAATATACCTCCGACCAAACTACTTGTCAATATAATTCCAATAATACCTCCATCGATTAACATGGGTCCTACAAATGAGGGAGATACAGTCATCCCATTTTGTCCAAAAAAAAGCTCAGGAATATATTGTTGCTGAATACTTAAATTTCCATAAAGTTCTGGTTTATTTGGCCATATTGCTCTAGGTATTGGAGCTATAATCAGGTACTCAATATAATGCCAATAAAAATCATCTCCAAATATATAATCCTTCACTCTAGATGTTATAGCTGCCAAATTCTCCATTCCATCAAAAGCATTAGCTAATTGTCTCAATGAAAACAGTAAACTTAGATTATCCATATTCAAGGCTCTTGCTCCAGCTAAAAATATTAATAGAATCAATCCTGTGAAAAAATACTTGATTGAAGAAAGTAAAGAAAAATTTTTATAGAAATAATGGAACATAAAAAAAGCAATTAATATAGGAGTTAAAGCTGCTGTTTTTGAAGTTGTTAAAGCCATAATTGTATATCCATAACTAATCACAAAAATATAAAAAAGAAACATCTTTTTTTTCAACAAAAGCTTTATGATAAAAAAAACTACTGTAATATTTAAAAATGTACTTATTAGTGCTTTTCCTGCTGTACCTTCTTGCTCTTGTAACCTCAAACCTCTAATAGAATGTAAAGCTTCAGGATTAAATAAATAGATTACATTTTTACCATGAATCAAAAGAATAAAAAGAATTATAATAAATAAAAAGTGTGAAATTTTTAAATTCAATATTATTCCTATAGCATTTTTTGCACCTATATTTCCTAATTTAATTTTTTTAGATAAATAAAATGGTAAATTAAAGAAAAACCAACCTATAAAAGCAAAACTAAGTGCATAATATTGATTTATCACTCCAAACTCATTTGAATTAAGAACATGTACTCCATTTAAGTTTGCTATCATCATAAGTGGATAATTTATCAAAAAAATCAAAGAAAATAAATTTGTATAATGTAAAATATCGCTCGTCCGAGAATATGTATAAAATATATGCATTAAATTTATTAAAATAACAAATATAGATAATGATATCAAACTCATTTAATAAACCTTTTACCAAATCTAATTCCTGAATTTTCTATATACTTATATGTTAATGCAGAAACTATAAAAATTGATATGATTAAAAAAGTAAAGTTAATCATACTATGTGTAATATATTTTTCATAAGACATTACAAAAAAGAAATGTACTAAATACAAAGAAAAACTTATTGAACCGATATATAAGAATACTTTAGGATATTTATAATCATTAAAACTTAAATTTAAAAGTATAGCTGCAAATATTAATGATGAAATATATGTTTGTATAATTGTTGATTGAATAAAAAATCCTATTAAAATAAAACAAACAATTGCAGTTATTAATGAAAACTTACTTTTACAAATTCGACAATTTTTACTTAATGAAGCAATAAATACTCCGATAAAAAAATTATAAAATTGAAAATAAGGACTCAGATACAAATATGTTCTCATACTCATATCGTCTTTATAAAATACCATAGACGCAAAGGCACTCAAAACACTAACCATAAAACTTATAATCAATAACTTAGCAATACTAATATTCTTGAATTTGTAAAAAACTAATGCAAACACTATATAAAACATAAATTCCACAAAAATAGACCATTCAACTCTTAAAATCGAATTTATATACTCTGGAAAAAATCCATTGATTAAAAGATAATGAGTTATTAGATTAAACAAAGGATATTCATAATCTTTATTTACTCCAAATGTTATAAAATATATAGGTAAAACTAAAAAATATAAAGGAAGTATCCTAAATGCTCTTTTTATCATATAGTTCTTAACATCCAAAGATGTATTTAACTTATTTTGATATATATAATAAATTGTAAACCCACTAACTATATAAAACAACTGTACCCCCCTAGCACCTATACCACTCCACTGACTAAATAGTGAAATTCCAAAAAAGTGATGAGTATGTGCTAATAATACAAGAAGAACCGCTATTCCTCTTAGGAAGTCTAAATAGTCTAATCTTTGCATACTCCCCCTTCAATAGTCACCAAAGACTCTAAATCAATAATGATAATTTTATTATCTAAAATAATAAAATTATCATTATGAATATCCATAAATTTAAAGCCATTTTTTTCTAATACATCTAATACTTCTGAAATATTGTTTTCATTACTAATTAGTTTTATATTTTCAATAAACTTATAAACTATACTATATGAAGATGATACTAAAATTACTATACTCAAATCTTTTAATTCATTTTTAGATAAAAAAATATTTATTATTTGTTTTATTGATTGTCTTGTTAATGATTTATAATCATCATCTATTTTTAAAACATACTTAAATTTTCTTTGACTATATTGCCAAATATCTGTTAATAAAGTAGGTTTTTTTACAAAATATTTTTTACCATTAAAATTATTTGTCATTATGTATTTATGAAGCAACCCTGAACCTTCTGTAACTCTTTTAAAACTATACTTTTTATTAGTCATAAAATATGGCAATACAACATCTTCAATCTTCCATAAAAGTCTAAAAAAATTTTCATGAATAAAGTAACAAAAAGTTAAAAGTTTATTTATCACTATACAACCCTTTCTTCATAATATACATCCCGTAAAACAAATACACGCATGCAAGTCCCAAAGAAGCAGTAAATACCCAAATAAATGTATATATATCTGAACTGCCAAAAACAAATATCAAAATTGAAAACATTCCAATAAAAAGTATCTCTGCATACAATGGTTTTTTAGTCATATTATTGCTCTTAAATACTTTATACATCAAATCTTTAATAAGTATAAAAAATACTGGTAGCATCAAATATAGGCTTAATGTTTCTGAAAACTTATAATTTTCACTATACAGTAAAGCGATACTATAATATGAAAAAATACCCACAACCAAAACTGTAGCTAAAGTCAATATAGAACTATATACTACATACTTAATAGAGCTCTTTACTATATCTTTACTTCTTCGTAGGTGTGGCATAGCAATAGATGCTAAACTACTGCTTACTAAGCTAGATATAGTGTATAAAAAATTCCATGCAACTAGATAATAACCAAACATCTCTAAGGATATAAACTTCATCACTATAAATTTATCTGCTTGTTTATTTAAAAATGATAATAGGTTAGAATAATGAAACTTCAATCCATGAAAAAAAAGTACCTTTTCTAGTTTTTGACTTGTAGCAGTAGAAACTATGATCTTCATAAAACTATTTATTCTATAAATATAAGTTGATAGTATCAGTAAAAAGTTTAATAAAATAAGCCAAAAAAGTTCCCAGTTTTTATCTATGTTTTGAACAAACAACAAACCTACACCTAATATATATACTCCGTAAGATATTAGTCTAGTTTTATTATATTTTGCAAAGTTAAAATTTCCCAAATCACACTCAAGCATCACTGTAGATGACAAACCCACAAAAGCTTGAAGTGAAAATATAATTGCCGATATATATACCAAAGTATCTAAGTCACTAAAATATACAGCTTGAAAAATTAAGCTCAAAAGTAATGCTAAAGCCCCAAGTTTATGACTCATAACTACACTGCTTTTTATGAGTTTCTCTTTGTGTTTTTGAAACTTTGATATATAGTAGTTTGCAGACTCTTGCAAACCACTAATAAAAAAGAAGCTAATTATAGGTACAAAAAATATAATACTACCAAGTAGTCCTCTATCTTCTGGTAATAGCATTCTAGCTATCATAATTCCTGATAAAAAATTCATACCAGCTATGATAAGACTTGTAAATGTTGTAGCAAAAAATATTTTAGTCACCAAGCTTCCTTAAAATACTTTTTAGTACTTCTTCTTCGTCTTGATTTGCATTTATACTATAAAATTCTAATCCTTCTTTTGTTAAACCATTTATCAAATCATCTTGATGTTCTTTTAATATTTTTGGGCTGTACTCTTGTTTTCTGTCATAAAACTTTTGAATATCACCCTCCATCATAAATATAAAATCAGGTTTTGGAAAAATTTTGGAAAAGAACTTTACCATTTTTGGATCAGTATTATCTGTTCGAAAATAGTCATAAAGATATCTATCTGATACCACTATTTTATTTTTTATTTTTAATAAATATTGCAGCTTAATATATCTTGCAATATATTCAAATATAAATAGCATTTCTTTTAATTTTCCATGATTTGAAGATACTGTATTTTTACTTTTTGCTCTGTCTACTTTTTGAATTTTCTCTTCTTTAAATAATGATTTTAGCTTATCTTTCATTTGTGCAATTTGTACAAGTGGTAACATATAGCCACCTTGACTACCTAAATAAAAATATTCTATTTTTGAAGCATTATTTCCATAATACCTCTTCATAAAGTTTATACTATTTTGTGCAGCTGTAGTTTTACCTGAACCATCTACACCCATAAATATAATTAGTTTTGACTTTTGATATTCTGGCTTTATAATTTTCTTTTTCAATCTTTGAAAAAAGTATTTTAAATAACTAGGTTTATGTAGGTACATAAGTATTTTAAACTTTAAGTTATCTTGTTTGATTTTATCAAACTCATTATTTTGGATGTAATTAATAATTTTAAAAATAAATTTTTTACCAAAATAGGTTTCAAACTCTTCTTTATTTTCAGTTAAAATATTTAAATTATTTTTTATCCATTCACTTCTTTCTTTTGAATAGTACCTCACTCCTCTTACACCGCACAAGTCCATTGGATGAAATAATAAAACTTTAAATAAATCTATATCACTAAGCATAAAAAAATCTTTTTTTACTCGATTGTTTAAAGCTTTGTTTATATCCAATTGTATAAATCTTTCGTAATATCCATTATATAAATCAAAAGAAATATTTTGATTTACATAATAAAATGATTTGTGCTTAAATAAATTAAAAAAGGAATTATTATTCAAGATATTTTTATACTCTACAAATTTTATTTTTTCAACTATCAAATCTATATCTGAGTTATCTACTAAAAAAGCATTGTCAAAATCGTTTAAACTCCTAATAAAACAGTATTTTAAATCCTTCTGCTCAAATTCATGAAATACCTTAAATGCATTATTTTTCAATGAAACCCCTAACTTATTATATTTTCAAAATTTTTCAACCAAACATTTGGTGAAAATTTACTATTAAATAGTTCTAAACTATTTTTTTGCCATTTTTTATACTGACTATTTGCTTCAATAATAGCACTTTTTAACTCTTCATATAAGCCAAAATAAAATTCATCATGCTTTAAGTATCTATCATGAAAGTCTTGTATTCTCAAATCTACACAATTTACCACTTCTTTACCATTTAAAATAGTTGGTTTTAGTATAGGATGATGGAGTAATTTTCCATTATAATCATTCTTTACTATCTCAGGTGTTGCATAAGTATTTAGAGTAATTATCCCCATACCAAAAGAAAGTGCCTCAAGCAATACCACTCCAAAAGACTCATAAAACGATGGAAATATCATAACATCCATCTTTGGATATATTTCATCAAAAAGTTTATTTCTAGGCTGGGGGGGTAATATTGTTATCCTACTATCTTTTTGATATTTTAATTTTTCCTCATCACTTAAATTTGATATAAAAGTAAGTCTAATATTTTCTTCTTTTGTGTTTGTAAAAGCTTCAAGAAGCTCATTTCCACCTTTTCCACGACTATTAAGTCCTACAAATATAAAGTTTATAATTTCATCATCACTTCTATTGTTTTTTTTATAGTTTTCAGCCATATAAGGATAATTTACAAAACTTTTTTCTTCTATATCTTTACCATAAATTTCTATAGCATGATTTTTACAAGTTTCAGATAAATATGTTATCTTATATGCTTTATCTAGCTGATCTTTAATTTTCTCTTTATTTCTTTTAAAATTTTCAAGATGATAGTATGCAGGTGTGTAAGGATTATCAAGTTCTAATATAAAAGGTTTATCACTATTTTTAGGAAATGCTCCCCACATATAAAGTAAATCTGCATTTACTGATACACTACTATCAATTTTTTGCTTATTTATAAGCTTTTTAGACGCTTCATATTTAATTTTTGACATTAAAGATGTGGAACTAGCATAAGTTTTTATAGAACTTTGTTGTTCAACTCCACTTGGTAATAAAACTTCACATACTTCATTAGCATGTTTAGTAGTATCCCACATTCTTTCCCGTGAAGCTGGTCGAATATTGAAGTAAACTTTTTTATTTGACACTATTATAATCTTCCATCAGTTTCATCTAAAATTGATTTAATATCAAATTTAACCAATTTAGAATTTATATTTGATAATTGAGAATTTAATTTTTTAAACTCTTCATGTGCAACTGCCAATACTAAAGCATCATAATTTTCAATTTTCAATTCTCCATTGTCAATTAACTCTAAACCATATTCATGCTTAACTTCATTTGAATCAGCCCATGGATCATAAATATCTATATTGCATCCAAACTCTTTTAATTCTTCTATTACATCTATTACTCTACTGTTTCTTATGTCTGGGCAATTTTCTTTGAAAGTAATTCCAAGTACAAGTACTTTGGAACCCTCTATTTTATGACCTTTTTTTATCATTAATTTTATTACTTGATTAGCTACATAAATTCCCATGTTGTCATTTAGTCTTCTTCCTGCTAGTATAATTTCAGGGTTATAACCTATACTTTGAGCTTTATGAGTAAGATAATATGGATCTACACCAATACAATGTCCACCCACAAGTCCAGGTTTAAATGGTAAAAAATTCCATTTTGTTCCAGCAGCTTCTAGTACATCATTTGTATTAATACCTAGTTTATTAAAAATAATCGCTAGTTCATTTACAAAAGCTATATTTATATCTCTTTGCGAGTTCTCTATAACTTTTGCAGCTTCTGCTACTTTTATAGTAGGTGCTAGATGAGTTCCAGCTGTAATAATACTAGCATAGAGTTCATCTACTTTTTTACCAATTTCAGGAGTACTTCCAGAAGTTACTTTTAGTATTTTTGTAACAGTATGTTCTTTATCTCCTGGATTAATTCTTTCTGGACTATAGCCACAGTAAAAGCCGTTGGCTAATTGAGAATTCAGAATTGAAAATTGAGAATTGTCTTGATTTAGTCTCTTTTTTTCTTTTTCAATAGTTTCTGTTGAGATATATTTAAGTCCACTGAATTTTTCTAAAACAGGAACACAATCTTCTTCTGTTGCACCTGGATAAACTGTTGATTCATAGATAACTATATCACCTTTTTTAAGAACTTTTCCTACTGTTTCACTAGCCTTAATAAGAGGAGTAAGATCTGGTCTTTTGTTTTTATCTATTGGTGTTGGAACTGTTACTATATAAATATTACAATCTTTAATATCATTTGTATCAAGAGTAAATTTCATACCATTTTTTATAGCTTCATTAACTTGTTCACTTGAGAGTTCTAATGTTCTATCATATCCACTTGAAAGTTCATCTATTCTCCATTTAGAGATATCAAACCCTACAACTTCATACTTTTCACTAAATGCATGAGCTAAAGGAAGCCCTACATATCCAAGTCCAATTACACATATTTTATTCATTATTTTTTACTCCCATCTTTGCTATATCCAAAAAACTCAAGATACCAATCTACAAATTTATTAATTCCTTCTTGTATAGGTGTAGCTGGTTTATATCCTAGGTTTTCAACTAAATCAGTCACATCTGCATAAGTTGCAGGTACATCTCCAGCTTGTATTGGCATCATATTTTTTTCTATATTTTTACCTAATTTATTTTCAATAGCAGTTATAAAATCCATAAGTTTCACAGGATTATTATTTCCTATATTATAAATTTTATATGGAGCAGATGAAGTTGAAGTTTCTCCTGTTTTTCCATTCCACTTTTTGTCAGATTTTGCAGGATTATCTATAACTCTAATTACACCTTCAACAATATCATCTATATAAGTAAAATCTCTTAGCATTTCGCCATTATTAAATACATCTATTTTATTTCCTTCTAATGCAGCTTTTGTAAATAAAAATAGTGCCATATCAGGTCTTCCCCAGGGTCCATAAACAGTGAAAAATCTAAGTCCAGTTGTACTTATTCCAAAAAGATGACTATATGTATGAGCCATAAGTTCATTTGATTTTTTACTAGCTGCATAGAGAGAAATTGGATGATCTACATTGTGATTTGTACTAAAAGGCAATTCTTCATTTAATCCATATACAGATGAACTTGAAGCATAAGATAGATTTTTTACATTATTATGTCTACAAGCTTCAAGAATATTCATAAAACCTATAATGTTGCTTTGCATGTAGACATCAGGATTTGTAAGACTATATCTAACACCAGCTTGAGCAGCAAGATTACAAACTGCATCAAATTTCTGTTCTTCAAATAGCTTCATCAAAACATCTTTATCTTCAAGGTTAAGTTTTATGAATTTATAGTCTGGATTTGTTTTAGAAATGAGCAATTCACCATATGGAATGTTCACTCCATCTTCTAGTGTATCTATGATGCCACCTCGTTGAAGTCTTCCATATTTTACATTTTGATCATAGTAGTCATTTATATTATCAAGTCCTACTACTTCATCTCCACGCTCTAATAGCTTTATAGCTAAATGACTTCCAATAAATCCTGCTGTTCCTGTTACTAGTATTTTCATCTGCTTCTTTCTCTCCTATAAATTAACTATCACTATTGAATATATCTCTAGTATAAACTTTCTCTTTCACATCCATAATGCTATCACTGAGTCTATTTGCTACGATCACATCACTTATAGATTTAAACTCATTTAAATCTTTTATAACTCTTGAATGGAAAAATTCATCCTCATGACAAGCTGGTTCATAGATTACAACTTCTATCCCTTTTGCTTTGATTCGTTTCATAATTCCTTGGATTGCACTACTTCTAAAGTTATCACTTCCAGATTTCATCACAAGTCTATAGATTCCTACTATCTTAGGGTTTCGTTTGAGGATACTATCAGCAATAAAATCTTTTCTAGTACTGTTTGCATTTACAATTGCCTCTATCATATTTGATGGGACATCTTTATAGTTTGCTAAGAGTTGCTTAGTATCTTTTGGTAAGCAGTACCCACCATATCCAAAAGATGGGTTGTTATAATGAGTACCAATTCTTGGATCTAATCCAACTCCCTTTATGATTTGTTCTGTATTTAATCCATGAGATTCTGCGTAGCTATCTAGTTCATTGAAATATGCAACCCTCATAGCAAGATATGTATTTGCAAAGAGTTTGATAGCTTCTGCTTCTGTGGAATCTGTGAAAAGAATATCGATGTTTTGTTTGATAGCTCCACCTGCTAAAAGATTTGCAAAAGTTGTGGCACGATCTGATTTTTCACCTACGATGATTCTACTAGGATAAAGATTGTCATAGAGTGCTTTTCCTTCTCTTAAAAACTCTGGAGAGAAGATGATATTTTGAGTGTTAAATTTTTCTCTAAGAGATTTTGTATAGCCTACAGGGATAGTTGATTTGATAACCATAGTTGCATTTGGATTTATATCTAGTACATCTTTTATAACTGCTTCAACGCTTTTTGTGTTGAAATAGTTAGTTTCTGCATCATAATCAGTAGGAGTTGCTATTATTATAAAATCAGCATCTTTATAAGCTTCTTGTTTATCTAAAGTTACCTTGAAATTTATACTATCTTTTTTTAGATACTCTTGTATCTCATTATCTTCAATAGGAGATATTTTTTTATTTAGTAGCTCTACTTTTTCTGGGATTATATCAAGTGCTATTACTTCATTATGTTGTGCTAGTAGTAATCCATTTGATAGTCCCACATATCCAGTTCCTGCTACTGTTATCTTCATATATTACACCTTTTCATCTCTTCTAATTCAGCTCTTAGCTCTTCATACTCT
>Ga0265295_1004251_pt1 | contig 19467 bp, 13 predicted proteins | sample Munlansysbiofilm_FD_192503 | JGI IMG/M metagenome (GOLD analysis project Ga0265295, IMG submission 192503) | Leachate microbial communities from a municipal landfill in Southern Ontario, Canada - Methane capture system biofilm | ecosystem: Engineered > Solid waste > Landfill > Unclassified ... | reverse complement strand
GAAGCACCGCTAATGTTCAACCAATCGTATCTGTACCACTGAGTAGAGGTTTCAGATGCCTCTGGATACAATCCACCACGCTGAGACCAGTTTGGCACTGGCCAATCAGTAGTTTCCGTACCAAAATCCACAATCCAGGGGAAGGTCGATATCACCGGACTTGGCATGGTAGTAAAGCTCCAAACAGGACAGTTTACTGCATCGCCGGCGGTGTTATACGGAATTACTTTCCAGTAATACGTAGTATCAAATTCAAGGCCTGTAGGAGTATATGTGGTTGCTGCTTCAAGATCTCCCACATAAGCAGGATCCGCAGAAGAGCCAAAATAGAGTTTATAGCCATGAGGGATACCGCCACCGCTGGTCCAATTTAAGGTAACCAGAGGGCTGCTAAGAGTACTTCCATCTTCAGGACCCACCAGAAGGGCAGGATTGGGAGGATCTGTAACCTGTACAGCACTCATATTAAAAGTTATATTGGCGCGGCTTGTACTGGTAGAACCCGTTGTACTGCCGCTTGCCGGTAAACTATCATTTTGGTATCTTAAACTGGTATTTACATCTGTTACGGTATAATATACAGAAGCATTCTGAGTATAGCTACCGGGTATCAAATCGGTAATTATATCCACGATGATATTAGATGCTCCATCCCATACGAAGGGAGCAATGAAAGTATGTACATTCATCCCATCAACAGGCATAAAATCGTTTTGGTAGAATACTTGAGTGTATTCTCCTTCTTCGAAATTTGTTGTCAACTCGGTTTGAGTTGTGGTCTTTAAACTAATTGTAAAATTAGGCATTGGTGAACAGTTATTCACCGATGCAACATTGAAAGCAAGAGAATTGATGGGTCCAGCCCCGCCTCCAGCTTCTTCAATATCTCCAACTCGATACAGGTACTGTTGATGAAAGTTTCTGTACCAAGTTCCGTAAGGAGCGGGGGCACCGGTGGTTGTGTTTGTAGCGGTGCCATCTCCAATGGTAATATCTACCTGAGCGAAAAGACTGCTGAATATACCCAAAGTAAATATCAGGGCTATCAGCAACAATTTGTTTCGGTTCATAACAAATCTCCTTTTTCTAATTACCGTATTTAACACTTATAATTCTTTGCGTTCATACCAGAACAGCATTATTAGTTTAGTCTTGTTGATAATTCCTTAATCAAGGATACAGATATCCTGCATATGGAAACCATCGTCTTTTTAGTATGCCAAAAAGATGCCAAATACCAAGTTATTTTTACTTTTATAAGCTCTTCTGTAAAAAAGGGGAGGGGATAGCTATGTTAAATCTGTTTGAAGTTTTCTGCGCTGTACAGTGGCATTTTGTTCATTCAAGCTCGTTCCCTGTCGTTTAAATTAGACATTAGCGAAGTTTTACCCCGAGATTCTCCTGCGGCAATAAGAGAATCCCAGCTTGAATTATGGGTAAGCATTGCCCAATACAATGGGAGAGATACAGTAATATGGCAAATATTTGCACTATTGGAGGCAAAGAGATTGGAATGGACTGAATATGGCATTCCCCTAAAACAATGCCAGCGAGATTCCCATTATCAACATACCGGCTATCAAACCGGTAATTGCCACATGATGCTCGGCATATTCTTCTGCCGTGGGGAGAAGCTCATCCAAAGAAATATAGATCATAATTCCCGCCACAGCCGCAAACACGAGCCCAAAAGCCGCATCATTGAGTACCGTGCGGAGCAGCAAAAAACCGATGAGAGCACCAATGGGCTCGGAAAGCCCGGATAGAAATGAATAGAAAAACGCTTTCTTCCGGCTTTTTGTGGAGTAGTATACCGGCACAGACACCGCTATTCCTTCCGGAATATTGTGAATGGCAATAGCGATGGTAATGCTGATACCCAAAGTGGGATCTTTAACCGCTGCCATAAAGGTGGCAAGCCCTTCCGGAAAATTGTGGATTCCTATAGCTATTGCCGAAAACAGACCCATGCGCATTAGTTTCTTATCGTCTGGAATAGCAGCTTTCTTTTCCGCACAATTCACATATTTCAGCTCGTGTGGATTTTCATACGATGGCACCAAATTATCGATAAGAGCAATAATCCCTATTCCCACAAAGAAAGCGATCAGAGTGTACCAATGCCCCATTTTATCGCCATATACAACTGCCAGAGATTCATGCGCTTTGGGAAATATCTCCACAAAACTCACATAAATCATCACCCCCGCCGATAGCCCTAAAGCGGCGGAGAGGAACTTTGGGCTGAACTTTTTGGAGGTAAACGCCATCAGGGAACCAATCCCCGTAGATAAACCTGCCAAAAGAGTCAACCCAAAGGCAAAAAGAATATTGTCGTTCATCTCTATTGAACTTTTAACAGTTTACCGCTTTGCAGGTTGCCATCCAAGCGATAGAAATAAACCCCAGAGGGCAAATCAGTGGCATTCCAAGAAACCTGATTTATCCCTTCTTTGAGATTTTGCAACGGCAGTTCATCCACTTTTTGTCCGCGGGTATTGAAGATTGTTATCTTGGAAGAAGATCCAGCCTTTGCATTTTGGATTTGGAAGCTGAGACCTTGTTTGAAGGGGTTAGGCCAAGTGTTTTGAATGCTTAGAGTTGCAGGGACCATAAGCGGATCGACGTTGCTTACGTTTCCAACTCTCAATGTAAACGGAATCCGATAGCTGGGAGCATCGTCAGATTCAATTACAAAGTCAAATACGCCGGTGCCTTCGCTTCCGGCACTTATATTCAGATCGAATGCTTTTGCCTGATTTGGGCTCATGTTGTGTGAGAAAATCATACTGCCCGGATAGCACATTCCTTGTAAATCACAATAATTTACGTACCAATCATCCGGAGCACTATGTACCTGTACAGATGTGTTGAGTATGCTCGCTTCACCGATGTTGTAAACATAGAAATTGGGGGAGAAGAACGCACCTGTATCCTCTGTTCGCATATTCAAATCGAAGGGAGCTGCTACACGGATCTGATTTCCGGATTGCGGTTCGGAACTTATTGCCTGTAATATCGTATTAGAAGGTAATTGTACAAAAGCCACTGCCCATAGATTGGACAAATCCCAAGCCGGATCTGGCGTTATGTCAAAATCAAATAGGGCAGTGCTGCCTGCGCCGGCAATCGAAATGGCTTGGCTCGACACATAGTGTACAATGCGCGTAAGTCCTTCTCCGAGATTATCTTCCACAAGATATAGGTAAACCATGCCATCTTCCACAACGATCTCATCGTGTAACATCGCTACATTCAGCGTATAAATACCATCAGTGTGGTTGATTTCTTCCCAATTCATTTTAAGGGGGGAACCCAGGTAACGAAATTGATTAAGCGCTTCCCGATAGAGGCTCCCATCCATCACCGGCTCATCCGATCCGTTTACCCGTATCTTACCATTGAAGATCACAGCCGGGAAACCCAATACTTCATAGAGTTCAAATCTGGAATCCACCTCAGCACTGCTATGCTGGCCGCTTTCTGTAAGTAAGCGCGTGAAAATCACTTCACCGGGATTTATCTGGCTTTCTATGGTATCCAAACCCATTTGAGCAAATTCACATGCGGCGCACCACGAGGCACCAAAGTTCTCAATCAATGTGGTAGTTGGATAATATGGTGCATTCTGAGCATATAGCAGCGCTAAACCCAGCAGTAAGATAATTATCATTATGTGTTTCATGAGCATCCTCTAAAACCTTGTACTAAGTTCGGCTCTTATGCCTTCAAATGGTGCCACAAATTTGCATACGCCGTTGCGGCACACTTTTCCACCCTGTTCCTTGCCGGCAAACACCACCAGGTCGCTGTGGCTAAAGAGCGGATACTTCAATTCTATATTGGGATTGTATGTGCTTTTCATGATTGAATCAAAATCGTTCCACCAGCTTTGTAAGCCCAAAGAAACGGAAAGCTTTTTGATAGCAAAATCTGCCTGCACTTGAGGCTCGTAATGGCGGCTTTTATTACTGAATCTGCGTTTTTCCACTACTTTAAAATCTCCTTTTAAATATACAGGAAAACCGAATAAATGCGCATCTCCCGCTAATGTGGGATAATACTCTTTCTGCCAAGCTCTAAGGCCATTATCCACTTTTTCTATTTGAGACCACGCTACTTGATACATATCACTGTCGAATGTAATATCCAAAGCCACATATAGATCGCTCATCCTTATTTTCTCAGAACTGTCCCAAGCTTCGGCATAATCTGCGCTAAAATAATAGTCATCCAGTAATGTGTAGACTGCACGAGCCTGCCAGCCTTCTTCATCCTTGCCGCTTGCCAGCAAGTCAGAAATGGTTTCGCCATGATAGTTTGCCAAGGGAATGTCGTTTAACCGATAGTCAAAATTCAAGTAGTTCTTATATGCTGCTCCAACGAGCAAATCGCCAATCAAGTAATCTGCACTGATATATGCCCCATGTCCCTCAGTAGTTTTATCGATCTTATACCGTTTGCTATAGGCATATTCGCCGAAGCCCTCAAAAGCCGCAGAAGAATAATGCATTCTGCCGCCAAAAACATCCCGGTAGTAGTATGTATTCATCGGGCTGAGGTCGCGAAACGCCATGGCGGTTGCACCCATTCTTAGCCCAGAGATAAGCGATATTCAGCGTCTGCTCCGTATGCCAAATCGTAACGGCTAGTGTTATCTTCGTTCGCAATAGCTCCGTAGATGCCCTTTAACTTCAATTTGCCGTCGTAGCCCATCAAAACGCTTTGCAGGCGGTGATCCTCGTCAAACTCTATGTCCTTGTAACTGCGAAACACTATGCCATTGCCAAAAGATTCTTCTGTAGTGCCAACATGGAGGCTAAATTCATCACGCTTGAAACCGGCATACAACTCGTCCCATTCTACACTTAAGCGCTCTGGAGCGATCTCATCCATCAGTTCGGTTTGTTCATTGGAATATTTGGGTAGATCGCTGATGAACTTCATCCCAAAACTAAAATCCTGATATGCCAGATTGAAACCAAATTCATTGGAGAAATATGCATTCAAAGAATCCGCCGCCGTGCGATACACAAATTCTGCTTCATTCAAGCCATTGATCTGCAAAGTGTTTCGCCCCATTAGCGAAAGCGCCATGAAGACCAAAATGATAACAAGCTTCCACTTCATTATTCTTCCTTCTCTTCATGATGTCCACAGTTGCCGCAGTGCTCACCATCCTCACCGGGTTTATGGACAGGTTCATCTTTGAGACCCAGCAATTCTCTCACATGAGCTTCATAGACCTTTTCTGTGCCGACTTCAAAGCCAATGTGAGAATACACTATCTCACCAGCATTATTCAGAATAAAGCTATGTGGGGGATTCACCACATTCAACTGTTTGGCAAGTTTCTTATCCGGATCAAAGAGAGTGATGAACTTGAAGTTTTTACTCTTAAGATAGCTTTTGGCGCGCGCTTGAGTCTTGGGTGCATCGATAGAGATCATCACTACCGTAAGCTCTTCATATTTCTCCATCAGAGTATTGAGCGCTGGCATTGCCTCTTTACAGGGCTTACAATAATCTGCCCAGAAATCTATAATAACCGGTCCGTTGCCCAAAAGGGAAGCAAGCGTAACCTCGTTACCGCTTAGATCCGGCAGTTTAAAATCCGGCATAGTGTCGGCAAAAGCCGGTAAAATCATGATTATCAAGGCCATAAGAGTAAATATCTTTCTCATCGGGTTCTCCTTTATTCTGCGGAAACGCTGTATACTATTCCGTCGTAGATGCGAGATTCATTGGTAAATGATGGCGGGCGATATTGCACAAATACTACCAGCTTGTAATTGGATGGCATTGCCCCCGATGTGCTCAAGCTTATCTGTTTGCCCGTGGTAAGATCATTTGGTATCAGAAGAGACCTACCCACCGCACGCACTACATTGTGCAGAGGTTCGCCGTTCACATTGGTCTGGCTTACCTCATCGGTGATAATTACATAGTTCAGATACATATCTGTAAGATCCAGCTCTTCTAGGGGATTCAGCATTACTAATGTGCTGATTTCTTGTGAATTGGCACTTATATTTTGCAGTTCAATTTCGATGCTTCTGTTTTCGCTAACCAGGTAGCTCACAATACTTTCGTAAGCATCCAGTTGTTCATCATCGCTACCTGTCACCTTACTCATGCCCTGAAATACGGTAGTTGGTGCACCAAAAGCGCTGTAATAGTTAGCAGTATCGTTTCCCTGTACCAGCAAAGTGTTGGCGATATGATGTTCCAAATAGATGAAATTCGGATGCGCTTCTTGTAATTCATTCAGTTTCGCCTCTGCAGGGGGACAATATGGACAGCTATCAAAAGTAAAATATTCCGCAATTACCAGCTTTTTGGATTCATCGGGAACACAGGCTTGATTGCCAAGCAGAACCCAGCCCTCATCTCCATATCTCACTTTTTCACCCACAAAAAGACTGTCGGCCAGAACTGCTTTAGCATCTGGACTTAGCACTTTCAGGCGCCAGTTTACCACGCCATGATTGTCTATAATATGGTTCCATGCCTTATCGGATACTTCAAACAACACGCCGGGTTCATCCAAAAAGCTTTCAATCCATGCCAGGCGTTCACTTTTATCTACTCCGTTGTGGATGTAGTCTTCGGCATACAGAGCTTCTATATTGGCAAAATTATCACGATTCAGTATGCTAAAATAATGCTCTACAATGCTCAGGAATGATTCCAGACTATCGACATCCCCCGTCGGCAAATCGCTAAAATCGTGATCATACCTGTCGCAAGCCCCAGCCAGAAGCAGCAAGGCAAGTAAGCTTATTATCGCTATCCTTAGCTTCATCTTTTACTCCTTAATTCGTGATGTTTTTCAGGGCATCCCGAATCATATTCTTACTGATCAATTCCGGAAATATCTGTGGCTCTTCACCTGGAATGTAAAGAGCATTGAAGGGCACCCCCAAACGCTCGTGACTCGTAATCCAATCTAGCAACACGGGGTCTTTTTTGGTGAAATCACCCTTTAGCAACACTACTTCCTTAGCGGCAAAATCTTGCATTATATCTTCAGTAAAGAGCACTGTCCTTTCATTCGTCTTGCAATTTTTGCACCATTCTGCCCCAATATCCAAAAATACACTTTTCCCTTCTGCCTGAAGTTTGCCGATCAACTGTGGGCTAAAGATATACCAGCCCTCAGGGGCATGAGGGGATTGCAGCATTTCGTCTCCCACCGGCACCACCGCATCCGCTGCCAGATGCTCTTCTTTGATGGGCAGATAGTGCCATGACGCAGCCACGATGATGACCAAAGCCAGAATGCTGAATATCCATTGCGTTGCGCGGCTGTATTCAAAACGTACAAACTTGCCATAGAGCCACGCAGCAAAGCCTACAATCAATAGATAGAAGACTACATTTACCAGATATGCTCCACTGGTAAGCGCCAATGTGGTTTTTAGCATGGTATAAACCAGCCACAACAGCACGAAGCCCATCAGTTCTTTAAACAGCACCATCCAATTCCCGGGTTTGGGAATTATCTTCAACGCTTTGGGAAAGATACCGATCAGGATAAAGGGGAAGGCAAAGCCCAAACCGATCATCAGGAAAAACACAATGATCAGTGCTGGAGGCATCTTCATGGCAAAGGGCAACGCCGCACCTAGAAAAGGACCCGTGCAGGATATCGCCATCAAAAAGGCGAAGATCCCACCAAAGAAGCTACCACCATAGCCACCCTTGGAAGTGGCTTTATTGGCCGCATTCATGCCCGGAACGGTGATCTCGAATACTCCTAAAAGCGATAGTGCAAACACAAACACAATTGCCATCAGCGCTACCTGGAAATAAGGGTTCTGGTTTTGCGTACCCCAACCTGCAGATTGCCCTGCAGCCTGGATACCAATAAAAATAGCGGCAAGGATGGCAAATGAGATAAGCACTCCCAAAGTATATACCATCACATGCCGGAAAACTTTAGATTTATCGTTTTGCGCCTGATTGATGATTGCCATAATGCGAATGGGCAAGATCGGCAACACACAGGGCGTTATGTTCAAAATAAGTCCACCCAAAAAGGCAAAAAGCAGGAACTTCAGGATTTCCTGCCAACCTGTCGCGTTTGCTTCGGCGCTTTTTGCGCTAGGAGCTTGAGCTTTTGCCTCATATAAGTCCTTAGCAAATTCTCCTGTATCCTCTTGCACAAGTTCAGGTTCTGCAGATTCTTGCGCTTCGGGTTCTGCCATCTGAGTAATGGAAATGGGGGGTTCTTCTACCATTTCGGTAGTTATGGGTGCTACAACTTCATAGCTAAGCGTTCCAGCCTGTTCTTCCGGAGGATCACACATCCCGCTTTCGTAGCAGAGGTTATAACTCATCAGAACACTGATTTGTTTAAGCCCTGGCTGTGCACTAGCTTTAACCCGGAAAGGCAAGCTAAGTGTTACTCTGGGATAGTATAGCCACTCTGTATCAGATACAATTTTAGCAGGTTTGGGCAGATCCAATCTGCCAATTTCAAGATCTTGATGTTCGGCTTCCACATAAAAATAAACCGGATCTGCCGGATCTACACTCTGTTTACGATCTGGAGGAATCTCCAGTGTGGCTCGAATAAAGCCTCTATCTAAAGGTTTTAGCACCTTCTCGGAAATGCTAAACGTAACCGATTGAGCCGCAAGACCCAAGTTTATCGTGACCAAAAGAAGGAGCAGCGCTATTTTTTTGGCGCGCATTTATACCTCCACAGTAATAATCTTTTTTTTATATCAAATATACTAATGCAATTTGCTAAACATACCAAGTGATTAATAAAACGCCAGATGCATCTATCTAAACCTTTTATGGTCTTTTTATACCCTTAAAGGACTTATATCGTGGCTTAGATTGGGCCTAGTGAAGTGCACGATTCGATACAGTAAGACTTTGTTTGCACAGCTTGATTGAGGGATAATGGGAGTGAGTTTATTAGTAGTACTCCTAGATTATAATCATGCCCCTCCAAAAGCTTTAAACTACCAATAGCGAAGCTTTAGGCAGAGATCATCGGATGAGACGGGATGATGGTGCCTTTAACCCTCGTTAATGCCAATATTATGCTTTGGTGCAGGATCAAGTTTCTGAGCTTAACGCTTCGGAATTTTCAGGAGACCGTTGCACATACATATATATCGTTTTTTTATGCACGAGATATCGGTTTGGTGGGCTTTTTCTGATCGTAGCTATGACCACCCACTACCCTTGTAGTATGGCTTTACCCCATTCTATGTGTTGGTTCGTGGATAGAAAAAAGGGATCACGCTTAACGTGAGCCCTGTTTATTGTATTTATAAGTTCTTATTTTGTTTCTTCCATCTCGATCAGTGGGATATTCAGTTCTTCTGTGCCGGGAATTACAAACCTGCCATTGCGAATGATGTCGCTATGCTTTCCATCATGACTTACGGCGCAGATAAACTCCAGCATTTCATAAGGCAAAGTAATATCTGTATGGTGCATCAGATATGCGTTTACAGGGTCGTCCTTGCGTTTGGCAGATTGCTCATTGTCCACTGCTATCATCTCTTTGCCATTAACGAAGCTGGGGTGTTCGGAATCCTCTTCGTGGCTGAAACAAGTGTCGCCGATGGCAAAGTGCGGACCCATCTTTTCGATGATCAGGATGGGTAAAAGCGACATGATGTCATACTTTTTGGCCATCTGATAAGCCGACGTATTTGTTCCGATGGCAAATTCTCCAATGGGCAGGCTTTTGTGAGGAAAGAGCAAGTTTTCGAATACATACTGACGAGATTCTTCCGGATTGTCGTAGTTTGTGCAAGAGTAATTCTTTACCCATCCATCCTCAAATTCTATCTTCAGATTGAAATACCGCAGACTTCCCAGGTAGATATCTTCCACATGCAAGATGCCCGTGGTTCCCTTTAACACTGGTGAAGTAAACACCTCTCCTACAGGGATATTAACATCTGCAACGCAGTTTTCGAATAAGGTTTCGCGGGTGGGGTCTTTCAGATGGTGCATTTGCACTTTGATATCTGTCTCGTTTGTGCCTTTTCCTTTAACGTGAACGTATTCGGCGGTATCCAGTACATCAATAATCTTTTGCTGGATGGTGGCATAGCGTTTGCTGTCCAGCAAGTTGATGCGCAATGTATCTGCAAAGATTTCCGGGAATTTATCCCCGATCTCGGTAGAAGGAAACGCTATAATGGTAAAGCTGGCTTCCTCTCGTTTGTAATAAGAGTAATAAAGCTGTCCGCTACGGGCTTGATACTCACGCATGAGTTGCTGTTGTTCTTCGCTTAGTTTGAGGGTAGTGCTTTTGTTGATGGGGCTGAATGGCGTTTCTCCAAAAAGTTCAACGTAAATGGGTCCAGCCTGCTGAGCAACGATATCTTTTATCTCTTCCAGTGTGTTTTTACCTATCTGAAGAGATTTATCCACAAAATCCCGATCCAGCATAAGCGCAGAATCGTAACGATGGTCGTAGGGATACTGACGGTTGAAGCCACTACCTTGGAGTTGAGGCACCAAAGCGGTAATGCCGATGGCTTCCAATTCGTCGATTATCAATCGACCCAGAGCTTCCATGCCGATAGGAATGATCAGATTTGCATATTTCTTTTTTTTGTAGTCCTTTTTTGCGCGCACAAAGCCATCTACCCAGCTTTTTACCACAAATCTGGCTATCGCCGCCAGCTCTTGGGGCGGATAGGCGGCGATAAACTCTGCCATTTCCATATCGTATTTGCTGAGGTAGGCGCAATAGCGATACATGTAGCGAATATCATCAAGATCGGCATCATGTACGATTTTGTAGAAATAATCGTTCTGAGGCGAAAAACGACGTATATAAGAGGCTTGAATCAACAGTTCATGGATCTTCAAGTGTTCTTGTTTATAGATATTTAGAAGGGCATTGTAATCACTTTTAGCGGGAGAATTCCACAAAGCAAAGAACAGATCAAGGCTATAGCGAACGGAAACGTAATTGCCATCAATACCGCTGTGACGAATAGCTCCGGCATTAGAACAGATGGCGCTAAGGAAAGGACCAATCTCGGCGCCGTAGAGTTTATGAGTATAATCCGGGTTTTGAATTGAATTATCGTAGTTTATACCCGGAGTAAAAGTACTATACACGTCTTCATACAATGCTTCCAATTCCTTTAGAGAAGTCTTTTTTAAGAGAGGATCCTGTTGTAGAAGGCATACGTAATCCCAAGATCTAAGGGCAATTTCACGATAATGTGTAAAAAACTCTGCCAAGGGGGCGTCTGCGGGAATACTTAAGCCGCGTAGTTTTTCGATCAACGCCGCACATTCTGCTTTGGGAGCGCCAATTTTTTCCATGATTTGTTGATAATCAAGTGCCATCGTTTAAACCTCTATGTGTTATTTATTCATTTTTGTTCTGTATTGCCCGTAAAGACCTTGCGATGGGCAAAATCCGGAGAATTAAATATCCACCCGGGCATGGAATCTACTTTTTAATGCTGCTCTGCCAAGCGGCGAGATAGCACAGCCAGAGAAGCAAACATATCTACGTATTCTACGATGATATCTGGAGGCACAATGATTTTGTGAGGAGTAAAATTCCAGATGGCTTTGATGCCGCTATGTACCATTATATCTGCAATCAATTGTGCGCTATCTGGCGGAACCGTGATAATGCCAATACGAATCTTTTCCTTCTTTGCCATAGCAGTGAAATCCAATGCCGAATAAACCGGCACGCCATGCACGTTGGTGCCAATTTTTTGGGGATCGTTATCGAAGCCGGCAATTATGCTGAGACCACGCTGAGAAAACTCTTGATATCCTAACAATGCGCTTCCCAAATGGCCAACGCCTACTAACAAACTGGAGGAGGTATCACTCCAATTCAGCAAGTCTTCAATGGCATTTTGTAAATGGCCAATCTGATACCCTGTTTTTGCCGCAGCAATGTTAGTATAAGAGATATCCTTGCGCACAAGTGTTTGATGGATATCCGAAAACACAGATATCTTGGTGGCGGATACTTCTTTCAATCCGGCTTTCTTAAGGCGTTTCAAGACTTCCAAATATTGAGGTAATCGCTTTAAAGTGGAAGTAGGAATCTTTATCATTATTTCCTCCTTACTCCAGCGGGAACAAATGAATGAAGCCGCTAATATTTAAGGTGGAAAGCACTGTCCCCACCAATATTCCCAGTATTATAACCAACTTAAAATAGTCCTGAGCTTTTAGCATGCTTACCATGTCGTGGTTTTTGGATAGATATGCGCTGGCAGCATAGAATTCTTCGCCAATAAGAGTGTAGTCGCAGGTAGTGATGAAAAAGGGAATCTGGGTTACAGCATCTGTGGCGGCAATCTGGAAGGCTCCGGTTTGGTTTCCGGTCTCGGTTAAAAGCAAGGCTTCCGCATTGAAAAAACCCATATAGAAGATGGTTGCAACCCTTTCTCGGACGGTAATACCGTTCACGCCTGCACAGAAGGGAAACTGATCATAACTAATAAAGAAGATATCATTTTGGTTAAAAGAATCCGGTCGCCCCATCTCGCTGTAAGAAGTGGAAACAATCTCCTGAGCAAGAGGCAATACCATATAGTCACAATGGGGATTAATTAAACGGATATCGTATTCGGCAGTCTTTTTTGCTACCTGAGCCAGAATCATCAAACTGGCAATAGTACATACATCTCCCAGTGTGCCCCAGCCGGGAACAAACATCACCGGACGCCCCATCTCTGTGGCGCGTCCAATAGCGTTATCTATTTCCTGCAAACCGGCTATAGGACGGATATACACTTCCTTTTTCTTGGTGATAATAATGGCGTACACAACCAATATCAAAAGTAGAATGGTTGCAAAAAGAGTAAGGATCTTGGTGGTATCAAACCATTGGGATATGGGATAGAACCACTGCTTATCGCCATCACCGGTGTATATATCAGAAACCCTAAAAGCAGCTTTTGTATCTGTGGCAACCAGCTTATAACGATATGAACGTTGCGCTTTTTCACGCCACGAAAGAATAACCTTTAGCCAGGCTTTTTCGTTGGGAGCGGCTTCTGCTTCGATATAGGCGGGATGGTTAATAATAAAGTCATATTCACCTTTCAGTTGCTCCAACTCCATTACCATGTCGAGATTCTCGCCCTCACTTGCGGCAAGTTCGGCCTCGAGTTGGCTTATTTTGGCTTGCTTTTCTTTCAATTCATTGCTAAAAGCTTCTTTCTGTGGAGGTACATCAAAATAAAAGCCATTTTCGATATCGGCGGCAACTCCCAATCTGGAATTGATGAGGAACCTGTCGGAGGCTTCATCATAACCGGATATAGGTTCATAAACTACATCTTCAAAGGGAATGATGTGATCGTAGGTACGGGTAAGCGCATTAGCACGAATGCCGTTTGAAAAGTCCCAATCTAACTTAGATTGTTGCAACACATCATAATATAACTTGGAAATGTCCACATCATTTACGAAGGTGCTTTGGGGCTGGAAGCGACGGAAGTATTCGTTATATACAACTTGCTGACTAACCACTTCCGGTTCATAGTCTTTACTATGTAGCAACCGCACAGCTATTTCAGCATTGATATGCTTGATATTGGTAAACTCTTTTGGAATGCGATAACTAATCACCTTATCAACATACTTCTCGGTAAAGCTGCCAATCTCACGTCCATCCTTGCTTCTGAAAGTAAATTTGACCTTATCTACAATGTAGTTCTCGTTTTCGGATATCTCGTAATTTAGCTTTATTCTGTCGTGCTTCTTACTTGTATATTCTGCAAGAGTTATATATGCTAAGGGCTTACCAAAAGATATCAGCATATTATCGCCCTTGTCATTGGCTTTATCCATCACTTTGAAGGGTGGAAATTGCGGAAGTGCGCTACTATCTATATGACGATATGTATTGGCACTAACCGCTGCCATTTGACCGGCATAATCCAAATACGATAAAACGGGGACAAACTGCTCTGGATCAAATTCTGAAGCATCAAACTCTATGCTGTTGTAATATGCTGAGCTGTTGCTCATATTGGGCATCTCAAAAATCTGAAACGCAGAGTCCATCCAGTTTTCGGAAAGTGTTTTAGGGGCTAGTAAAACACTTTTTGGTACAAGCCATCCTTGCCAGGCAGCAATATCGGATGCCCCATTAGGCGGTAACCACTCCACGTTGAATAAGCCCTGATCAGTAATATACGCGGCATGCAATATTGCTGTTGCATCTGGTGGATTATCTATGGGTGCAACACTCTGAACCTCTGTTCCTGGAAAAACAAAGCCCCGTTCATCCACTGCGGCAATGCTGTAATAATAAGGAACTCCTTCTTTGGGAAAGGCGTAGATGCCATCCATGTGGGTAAGCTTGAGCCCTGCATAGTGAGTATCATCTTTGATGATGGAGTGGAAGCGTTTGTGTAATATCCGCGCCTTAGTTACCCCCAAGATGTTATACCTATCCAATACTGTGCTTAGAAGCTTTGGATTGAGCGGAAACTTATCGTATAGCGGGCTATTTTCTGGTTGATCCTTCTCCTTACGCAGGCGCATAGGTGAAGTTTCAAACTCTGCTAAGGGCTGATCTCCCGTATCGTAATAATACAAATATGGCGCTAAAACCCCTAAGCGAGAATCCACTTCCAGATAGGTAAGTAAAAACAGAGAATCCGGGCTAACTCCCCGATAGATATTGTATTTAATGATGCGGTTCTCTTTGGAGAGAGGTTTCCATTTAAGAATAACACCGCTGCCGTTGTCATCCGGCAAATCCGATACTTCAAACTCCTCAATTTGTCCTTTGGTAGAACTTGAGGCATTAAGAACTGTGATGCCCAGTATAATCGGCACTATCACAAGCCAGAGTAAAAGAGCTTTTTTCATTATATCCCCGTTAATAAGGGTGTTTCGGTGTGCGGGTTGCCCCGTATGTTCGTAAATACGGATGTCCCGGCACAGATATTAGTCCGTGCCGGGATTTATCCATTATTTATTTGAGGATACCTAAAACATCATTGACCAGGAACTGAATACGCCCGATCAAGAGCGAGATACGAGCCATAACGGTTAAACCGAATGAAGCTCCAAAACCAATCATCATGTACCATTTGCCCACATTCACAAACTTGCCATATATTCCCGAATGAGCTTTCGAGAAGAAGAAATACAAAAGCACAGCTATAGTCCCGATAAGAATGAGCATTAGGTTTACCGATTCCAGTGGCACCATTGCTTGGCGCATCTGCACCAAAATAGCAGCATGGATTCCCATCGGTACGCCCATACCTACCCCCATCATCGAAAAGGCAATTGGATAGCGAGAGAGCCAACCTAACTTGCGTGAAAAGCGGAAGAGGTAAAGGATACCCATAATAGCTGGAATGATTAGCACAAACTGATGTTTGATTACGATAGTTTGCCACACATAGGGCACAAACACACGGTTATATGTATAGACCAAGCCATAGCCTAGCGAGATGCCCACAAGCATCTGCTCCGCCGCCTGGTAGAAGGGGTTGTCTTTGTACAGGAAGGAGAATATACACAGAGTGAAAAAAGCTCCAACCAGATTGCTGAATAATTCAAAACTCATTTCATCCTCCTTTTAGTCTTTTGCCGCACGGGCTTTTTGGATAAAGTACCCAATATTTCCCAATACAATGAAGACTATGATCATGATATGGGCAACGCTCTGAGCGTTCATACCAATACGCGCCACCTTGAATTTATATAGGGTATTACGCGTAAGCCGATCGATCTCACGATACATCCTTTCGCCCATTTGAGTGCGCATTTCGGGGGTGATTTCGGTAATATCGATCACAACTTTATCGTCTTCTTTTTTACCCATACTGCTCAGCATAGCCAAGTTTTCCGGGTACTTAGCACTAAATGCGGCAAATTCATTAGGAGTAAACACAGCTCTGGTTTGAGTTGTGATAAGAGATAATTTCTTACTGGCGTCATCTTCCAATATCTCACGCCCGAAGGGACGTCCGGGAAGAATTCTATTACCATCTTCATCATATTCTACACTATAATCAATTACCGGATCGCGATAAGCGGCAAAGATATCCACCAGCTTTTCATACTCGGCAGCACCCTTGAGTCCGGAAAGCATTCCGATAAGCTGACCCGATTGCAGATAAGGATACATATCGGCAGCCATCACGGCGGTTACTCCTACAGCCACATTCAGTCCATATTTCGGTCGCGCATAGGTAATCCACATACCGCCAGCAGAAGAACCGGAGAATTCTATCGCCAAATTCATTTCGCTATAGTTGTTGATGCCTTTCATGATAGGCAGGTTTTCCAGCTTACGTCCTTCGGCATCGGTATTCATGGTATTGGCAATGTTATCTCCCATACCCAATACCATTGCGAAGGCTTGAGGTTTGTAGCCAAAGTTACAATAATCTACGCCGCTTTGGATATCTGGAAATTCTTCTTTAACACTATTTATTGCATAGTCGATGATCGGCGCACCAGCCGGGAACCATGTAAGAGTAAAGACTTTCACATTTCGTTCAAAGCAATGTCTAAGAATTGCCACTTCCATCGGAAAAAGTTCAGGCATAGTTGCCGCATCATGATAAAAGCTCATCAATATAGCTCTATCCTCTCTACCGGCAAAACTATCTATCATCTGATATAAATTCTCGGTAGGAGGAGTTGTTACGTTATCCGAATCATACGGAATTGTAAGCGGAATAATAATAGCCAGTGCTACAACGATGTAGATCCAGCGGCGGTCTAGTTTTTGCATTCTTTCAAAAATATTCATTTTTACCTCACCTGGATCAATCACCGCCGCCCAGATAGGAGCGTTCGATGCCTAATAATATCTTTAATGATGTTGCCACTGAGCCAAGACCCACGCCCAACATTATCCCGCGCTTGGATGCCAAGTTCGGAACGTCCAGAATCCATTGCGATATTGTGGGAAGGTGTTTGGATATTTGCACACCCAATGGTACTTGTGCCAACATCACAACAATAGCCGCCAGCAGCAACACGGTCGCTTCCGGGCTACGGGCGCGGAAAGCTTTATACGCAGCAGTAGCCATATAAAAAGCTAAAAGCGAAAACATGGTAGCGCTCATCGGCATTTGCACATTTTCGAACATCCACATAAACAGGCTACCCTTCTGGATTCCACCAATGAAACCCGCCAGACAGGTAATGATAAAACTGGCAAAGAAGAAATAGCTATATTGCCATTTAGGCGCTCTCCGTTTGATTTTGGCAGAGTGCATCATAGTAAGCGAAAGCACACCTAAGAGCATTGCAAATGATGATGATGCATAAGCCCAAGGCAGATAGAACTGATTATAGAATACTTCCTGAAGGACGTAGTGCGGGCTAAATGCCCAGGCAACCCAGATCAGACCTCCAAGAATAACGATTAGTAATGGAATTGTCTTCTTCATTGATATCCTCGTTTATTTCTCTGGCAGCAAAGTGGTTAATCCCGTTATCTCGAAGCTGGATAGTATTGCTCCAACAATCATAATCAACAGGATGAATAACTTGAAGTAATCCTGCGCTTTCAGGGTTCCCAAAAGCATCGGTTCACGATTCAGATAGGCACTCGCAGCATATAGCTCTTCACCAATAAGGGTATAATCGCAAGTGGTGATGAAGAACGGAATCTGCGTAACTGCGTCGGTGCCCGCTATTTGTACGGCTCCAACCGTGTTACCGGTTTCCGTCATCAACAACGCTTCCGCTGCAAAATAACCCAAGAAGAAGTTGGTCGCCATTCGCTCACGAATCATGATACCATTCACGCCTGCCACATAGGCAAACTGAACATTTGTAAGATAGAATACATTGTTTCTATCGTAAGTATCGGGGCGTCCTACCGCATAGTGTGCCTCACGCACAATTTCCTGGGCGATAGGCATGATAATATAGTCATAACAGGGCACAATAAGCTTGGTGTCGTATTCTGCAGCACGGCGTGCCACTAATCCCAAGATGCCCATAGATGCTATAGTTGCCACATCTGAGATGCTTCCGTTACCCATACAGTAAAGCATTGGGCGTCCCATCTCGGTTGCGCGACCTATGGCAATATCGATCTCTTGTAAGCCTGCTATGGGGCGTATATAAAGGTCTTTGCCATGTTTTGCAAAATTAACAAACACAACCACAATGATAACAAACAATAAGGTTGCAAACAGGGTTACCCATTTATTGTTGTCAAACCAGTTTGAAATTGGCGCATGATACACAATTTTGCCATCTTCCATTTCTGGTAAGGATTCCACGAACAAGCCCTTGCTATCGGTTTTTACCACCATGAAAGATTGGCTTCGCATAAAGGCATCGTATGCTTTTAGAACTTCGTTGAGGCGGGATCGGTTATTCTTGGCGTTTAAGGCATGTAGTACCGTTTCATTTTGTGTATAAGCATTCAATATCCCCTGATAGTGCTCAATTTGAGCTTCAATTTCCGCTAAAACTTGCTCGTCTACATCTGTTTTTGCCGCTTCCAATTCCGCTAATTTTGATTTGGCTTCGGCAACAGTGCTTTCATGCATCTCTTGGGCGCGATCTTTAAAGATGCTGGTGCGTACCAACACCTCATTATCCGAATCCCAAACAAAATCTACTTCGTGAGACATTAGAGTAACCGGTGTTCTACGTTCTCCGGCAAGTAAAGGACGAGCTTTGCGTATCACTCCATCACCTTCTACCAGATGCAAGATAAGTGAATCCCCCTTGGCATAGCTGATACCTTGCACCAGCTTTTGTGCATTAGCACCAAAGGGAATGGAAACATCTAAAGAGTTGTCGAACGAGGTGTTCTTCATCACCAGTCGCCATACCGGTGAATGCATGTATTTACGATACACCACATTGAAGATTTTCGAAACATCCCTGCCGTTACGATATAATGCTTTACCGGGCAAAAGCGCCATCATAGCGGGATTGTATTCCAAATCCTGTTCTATGATATAATCTTGCGGAATTTCAGGTTCACCCGTCATTCTGATGGATACCTTAACTCCTTTTTTAAAATCGTAGCCATTGGGAAGCTTTAAAATGATGCTATCGTCCTGATAGAATTCTTTGATGGTTGAGATCTCACTACCCGTTTCAGGATCTGAGAAAGTAAACCAAATATCATTCACTTGCTGGTTTTCAGTTTTATTGAGCTGATAGTTTACTCGTAAGCGTGTATTCTCCTTATTTAAGGAAGTGGTTTTTACCACAAAAACTATGGGATTATCCCACACCACCGATAGTCTATCTCCCTTATCGTTAGGTTTATCTTCTACCCAATAATCGGTACGGGGCGGTAAGGCTTGGCTGGTTAGAATGCGAGGTTCAGATAGGGGTGAAAAAGATGAATTGCCATAGCTATCCATCAATTCTAGGGTAAATCTTGCCTCTTTGTAACTGCCAATATCTTCGCCCACTTCCACTTTGGTATAATTCTGTAACACCCCGCCGCCAACCGGACCTTGAGCTACAAGTTTGCCCATG
>Ga0265295_1004250_pt1 | contig 19470 bp, 12 predicted proteins | sample Munlansysbiofilm_FD_192503 | JGI IMG/M metagenome (GOLD analysis project Ga0265295, IMG submission 192503) | Leachate microbial communities from a municipal landfill in Southern Ontario, Canada - Methane capture system biofilm | ecosystem: Engineered > Solid waste > Landfill > Unclassified ... | reverse complement strand
AGTTCATCTTCCCGCTCCTGTTCTTCAAGCGGCTCTGTGATGTGTTTGACGAGGAGACTCAAATCGCTCTGGCGGAATCCGGGGGCGATGAAGACTTTGCCGCCTACCCGGAGAACCATCGGTTCCAGATTCCGCGTGATGCGCACTGGCGTGAGGTGCGCAAGGCCGCCAAAAACGTCGGGCAGGCACTTCAGTCCGCCATGCGGGCCATTGAGACAGCCAATCCCGACAAGCTCTACGGCATCTTCGGTGACGCGCAGTGGACCAACAAGGATCGCCTCCCCGACGCCATGCTGCGAGACCTCATCGAACACTTCAGCACTCTCGAACTCACCATCGCCAACCTGCCCGAAGACGAACTGGGCCAGGGATATGAATACTTGATCAAGAAATTCGCTGATGATTCCGGCCATACCGCAGCCGAGTTTTACACCAACCGCACGGTCGTACACCTCATGACCAAGATGCTCGAACCGCAGCCGGGCGAATCGATCTATGACCCCACCTGCGGCTCCGGCGGCATGCTCCTCTCCTGTATTGCCCATCTGCGCCGCCATGGCCAGGAGTGGCGCAATGTCCGCCTCTTCGGCCAGGAGCGCAACCTGATGACCTCCTCCATTGCCCGAATGAACTGTTTTCTCCACGGCATCGAGGACTTTCAGATCGTTCGCGGGGACACGCTCTCCGAGCCGAAGCTGGTGCAGGGGGATCGTCTCATGCGGTTTGACGTGGTTCTGGCCAATCCGCCCTATTCCATCAAGCAGTGGGACCGGGACGCCTTCTCTTCCGACTCTTGGGGACGCAACATATACGGCACCCCGCCGCAGGGGCGGGCGGATTATGCCTTCTGGCAGCATATTCAGGCTAGCCTTGCCCCCAAGACCGGCCGCTGCGCCATCCTCTTCCCGCACGGGGTCCTCTTTCGCAAAGAGGAAGCGGAGATGCGCAGGAAAATGATCGAGGCGGATGTCATCGAATGCGTCCTGGGCCTCGGGCCGAACCTCTTCTACAACTCGCCTATGGAGGCCTGCGTCGTTATCTGCCGCACAGCCAAGCCCAAGGCTCGCAAGGGCCGGATTCTCTTCATAAACGCTGTCAATGAAGTCACCCGCGAACGCGCGCAGAGCTTCCTGACCAACGAACACATCGAACGCATCGTTGCCGCCTATCGCGATTTCAAGGACGAACCCGGTTTCACCCGCGTGGCGACACTGGAGGAAATCCACGCCAAGGACGGCAACCTCAGCATTCCATTGTATGTCAGCCAGCTTCCCATGGCTGTCTGTGAAGAGGCTGAATCCTATGGCACAGAGGATTCACTCAACGCGGCGCTGAGCGGATGGATCGAAAGTTCCGTTCGAGTGCGGCAAGCGCTGGAGGCGCTGCTTGCCGATGATACCTCAACAAAGACAAGGGGTGGCGAATGAGTGGCAAACTCCGGGTATTCGTCAGTTCGGTGCAGAAGGAACTCGAAGACGAGCGGGTAATTGTTCAGAACCTTCTGAACACGGATGCGTATCTTGTTGCGCGCTGCGCGCCTGTGCTGTATGAGTTTGAACCGGCCTCGCCGGACAGGGCCTTGGACGGTTGCCTGAAGACCCTCGACGGTTGCCAGGTTTACCTGCTCATCGTTGGCGCTCAATATGGCACCCTGGTCGGCGATCTTTCCATCACTCACGCTGAATACCGTCGCGCGAAAGAAATGAAATTGCCGGTTCTGGCCTTCATCAAAGGTGAACGCAGCGTGAAACGCGATGCCGGTACGGATCTTCTGTTGAAGGAGCTGGATGATGACGGCCCGAAATACAAACGCTTCGGAAATGTCATAGAACTGCAGAAAGAGGTTCGCGCCGCCCTCGTCAAGCTTCTCAAGGAGCGATTCGGAATTACCCCCTCCAGCGATGAGAATGAGATCGCACAGCAGACCATTGAGGCAACCTCGACCTTCGAGTCTCAGCCGATGACGCGGGTCCGCTGGAAGGATCTTGATCATGAGGTTGCCAGACAAATGATAGCTTCGGCAGAGTCCAGGAAGCCAGAAGCACTTTCTCCCTCCGACCTGCTGACCAGCGCATCGCTGCGTGGTCTCGTCTGGCACGACCCGATGGCCCCTGAGCACTTTGCCACAGCAGCCGGCATTGTCCTGCTGGCCAAGGACCCTTCGGTGGTTTTCCCTCAGTGCCGAATTCTCGCCGACGCATACCGCGGCGCCGAACCCGACGGTGACCCGCGTGACCATGAAGACATACGAGGTCCCATGCCGTTGGCGATTGACCGTGCCATTGCCTTCATTGACCGCAATACCCGGCATCCCATAAAGATCATCGGCTTGAACCGGGTCCGCATCGATGAATATCCCGTCGAGGCTTTGCGAGAGGCCCTGGTGAATGCCGTGGCCCACCGGCAGTACGAGGACGGTGGACGGAAGATCATGCTCGAACTCTTTTCCGATCGTGTAGTCATCTCCAGTCCCGGTTTGCCGCCGGCGCCCATTACCCTTGCCAGTCTTCGCAAGGGCAGGTATCGGCCATGCTCGCGCAATCCCGTACTTGCCCAGTGCCTTTCTTACTTTCACCGCATCGAGGAACGGGGCAGCGGCTTTCGTCGTATGCGAGAGCAGATGCTCAATCATGGCCTGGAGCCGCCGCTCATCGGCACGGACACCGGCTATTTCCAGGTTTCCTTTCCCGGACCGGGTGAAAATCTTGACCGGCTTCGCATACCGGTCGGGAGCGGTACCGGTCTGCTTCCGGCTCAGGAGGAAAGACTTAACACGCGTCAGCTGAAGATACTGGAGGAAGCGGTCTTGCGCCAGTCGGTAACCAGCGGCTGGTGCCGGAAAACATTCGGCGTGGCATACGATACGGCCAATCGGGATTTACTGGAGATGGTGGAGCTAGGGTTGCTCCAACGTGAAGGCAAGGGGCGTGGAACCCGGTTCGTGCTGGTAGCCGGAAGGGAGCAGGGACAATAAATCTTCCGATAATCTTCCGATTTTCCGCCCTCGAATCTTCCGATAGGTCGAAACAGGCCTTCGCACCGGAATCATCCGTTAAGCACTGGGACGTCTCCAGATATGGCGTAACCGGGATGGCTGGTTCCGCCACCAGGCAGAAGCTTGAAGCGCTGATTCTCGACAAACTATCCAATGTTTTAGACAACAAACAGAAGGCCGACAAATTCAAAAATCTGCTTATGCCATGTGCAGAGTCGATAAAAGTATTGTAAAAACAGGCGGTAGGCTGAAGGGGAAGTGGATGGCTATGGAGCGGTTCAAGTAAACAAGTTTAGCCATACTTAGACAACCGTCCGCGAGAGATTTTGATGAGATGAAGGACCAGAGGCAACATATACATGACTATTAACGCCAGGATCAACAGCGCTGCCGCGTTCGACGAGGGCGACGTTTTTTCCAATTTGAGGCCCAATCCCGACTGGGCCAAACTTCCGCTTTTTGACCGCAAGGGGTGGAAGCGCGTTCGTTTTGGTGACGTGGTACAAATGCTCAAGGAGCAGGTAGATCCGCTGTCAGGTGAAGTGGAGCGATACGTTGCAGGTGAGCACATGGAGAGTGAGAATGTCCACATCCGAAAATGGGGCAAAGTGGGTGACGGCTACCTCGGGCCTGCCTTTATCCGTCGTTTTCGGAAAGGGCAAGTGCTCTATGGTTCACGAAGAACCTACCTCAAGAAAGTAGCGCTGGCAGAGTTCGATGGTGTTACTGCTAACACGACATTCGTGCTGCAAGCTGACGAAGGTAAGCTTTTGCAGGAATTACTGCCTTGGCTCATGTTGTCGGATCGGTTTACTCAACACTCCATCAGGGAATCGAAAGGCTCAACGAATCCCTATATCAACTTTCCCGACATCGCGAAGTATGAGTTCGACCTCCCGCCGCTCGACCAGCAGCGGCGGATTGCGGAAATTCTTTGGACTACAGATGATGTTGGAACAAAGAGGATAGCTTTCGAAAATGATGCTAATGCACTTATAGCCGCTCATCTTGAACATTTCCTTTATCATCAGTCTAAATGGCCGCTTGTTGAATGTTGTAACCTGCTCGCGGAAGGTCCCCGAAATGGATTCTCTCCTCCGGCGGTCGAGAATGGCGGGGGGCTTCCAACTTTAAGTATCAGTGCAATCCGTGGTGGTGAAGTTGTGCCGGAAGGTAGCCTTAAATATGCCAATGTCAAAGAGGAGGACGTCGCGAAGTTCAGACTTCGCAAGGATGATATTCTTGTCGTCCGTGGAAATGGTAACCGCTTGTTGTGTGGTCGCGCGGGCATCGTCAAAGGTTTTCCTCAAGGATGCTTCTACCCGGACCTCTTGATTCGCCTTCTTTTTAAGGCTGAAGCTCTGATGCCAGAATTCGCGGCCATGCAATGGAATGAGACAAGGACTCATATGCGTCTTCTAAAAAAAGCGAAGTCTTCGAACGGAATTTATAAAATAAATGGGCAGGATATTCAGTCACACCTGCTTATAGCGCCACCCATAGCAGCCCAGAAACAGTTTCTTGAGGACCATAAAGAGAAGACCTTTGTCCGAGATGCCTTGATTCGTTCCGCTGCTGAGCACGCAAATCTTCAACACTGCCTTCTCAAAAAGCTTTTCGGATGAATCACGCCATAAAAAATTCGATCATACTTCTTGATTCAAAATAAATGTGGAGGACTGCCGCGATGTCTTTTGCTGCGATACTTTGGAAGAACCATAATGAATTGCTGCAATCCTTTCACATCGCTGCAATCCACGGGATACTAACCACATGGCGCAGATGTGAACACCTGAATACAACACCACAAGAACCAGACTACGTCGCCGGACTTGTTATCGAAACGGCTCCCTTAATCTACTCCGCACTCCAGACGGTTTTGTCACCTCGCAAGGTTTCTGTGTCCATTTCGGCAGTGTTTTGCCATCAAAAACCGGAAATTACCTTCGGATTTCCTCCTGCGGGCTCATGCGAGCTAGGTGATATTCTCTTTGTCTATGTACATACACCAAGAGTCGGGCCGCCACGAAGGAACGCCATACTTTTTCAAGCCAAATCCACGTCACACCAGCCTTATAAGATTCAAAGTAGGGAGAATGAACAACTACGACTATACATGGACTGGCCTGATTTCGAGTATGTGAGGTCTAGCTCACTGACTGGTCAGAAGAGGTACGTCACACCGAAGACACCGCATTCCGGTGCGCAGTACATGTTGATTGATGACAGGCCGCCATTTGATCCGATGAGTGGTCTGTTGGGTTTTCCCGGAACGTACCCTGTCGGATGCTGCATGCCCGATGAGTCACTCCGGGATCACAGTCATTTGGCATCCGAGTTGTTCAACCTCTTCATTTTCCGAACGGGCCGACCGTTCGAGGACAGAGTCACTGCGGGAAAGAAGCAGGACTGGTCTCAGGTTGTATGGGACATCCTTGAAGCAGGCATTAAAAAGTCTTTCAACCGCAAGAACTCCGGGAGACATCGCATTTCTCGCGCAATAGGAGGTACGGTTGATATTCTTGACGGTGCATCTTTTACCAGAGCGTCCACAGGGTTGTCATGCAGTACAGCTACGGAAGTCCTCGGAAGGGAAAGGGCTTTAGCTTTCTATGCTCAAGACAACGATATCCCCTCTGGCAATAGCAACAGAAGATTCGATACTGAAGAACCAGAAATCGGCGTTTCAGTTGTTCTCATAGAAACATCGGAGAAGAAATCAGAGGATTAAAGAATAATCAACAAAGTTCCGCAGATAAATCGTCACGCACCTCAGACTGCTTTCTGTATATTCAGGTGCGTCGGATTTCTGACCATAAACCTATGCCGATAAAATAGGGAGGGGCGTGTGTTAGAACGTATTGAGCAGATTCAAGGTGTGGGTTTGCTTCACGATGCAAACGGCAAGCCATTCAAATGCCATAAGGCAACCCTTATTTACTCAGACAACGGTCGAGGCAAGTCAACACTTGCCAGCGTATTGAGGTCTGTTGCGACAGGTGACGGATCATTAATTACCGAAAGAGTGACTTTAGACGGTACCCAACAGCCTGGCGTAGTCATGCAGTTTGGAAGCGGACACAGGGTTTCCTTTGTCAATGGTGCATGGTCGGAAACACGACCCGAGCTATTGGTCTTTGATGCTGACTTCATTGAGAAGAATATTCACTCCGGTAGTGTAGTCAACACTGAGCACCGGAAAAACCTACTTGAATTCGCGCTTGGAGAACAAGCCGTATCTGCCCGAAGGCTTGTTGATCTGGCAACATCAGATGCTCAGACGTCATCAGATAAGGTAAAACAGCTAATCACGGAGTTAAGCGGCCACCACACACATGTGCCGCTCGCTACGTTTGAGAATCTTCCGGAAATTACGGAAGCTGATGCACAGATAGAAGCTCTTCAGAAACGGATTACGGCAGCCAATAACATTGATTCGATCACTAAGAAGCCTGCCCCGAGCACCATTCCTGAACCAGCCTTTGATCTGGAAGGATTTTTCACCCTCCTACAAACCTCGCTTGAGGATGTTCACGAAGATGCCGAGAGTGTCGTAAGAACACATGTTACGGCCTTGGGTTCTGCTGGAGCCGAGGGCTGGTTGAGCCAAGGTCTGAACTTTGATGATAGCGTTAAATGCCCTTATTGCGGCCAAGGGACTACGGGCAATGAACTAATTCGCGCTTATCGAACTTATTTCAATGCGGCATATACTGCGCTGAAGAAGAAAGCACAACAAATCAGTAACGAAATTTCGACCCACTTAACCCCTGCCGTCGTAACGTTCGCACATGGAATCTCAACGGCCAACGCGTTGGCTGCGGCATGGCATGATCATGTAAAGGTCGCTAACTTCACTTTTGACCAAGAAGCAGCCGAATCAATCCTGGAAGAGCTCAAATCATTATTGCAAAGATTGGCAGACCGAAAGAAGGCAAGTCCTACTGATTCTGTCGGCTTGGAGCATGATAAAAACACGACGCAAGAACTCTGGCAGCTATTGATGCACATGATGAGAGAGGTGAATCAAGAAATTACAGCGGTCGCCACAGAGATTGAAACCTTTCGCGGGAATCTCGCAACGGAGAACATTAAGGACTTACAGGCGCAGATTCTCCTTCTTCAGCTTACAAAACGCAGGTATTCCCCGGAGGTCGTTACCCTGTTCAGCAAGTTGGTTGATGCCAGAATCGAATCAGATGCCGCGGAGAAGCGAAAAAAGGCGGAAAGGGAGAAGCTTGATGCCCTCATGAAGGAGATACTGGCAAAGTATGAACAGTCAATCAACGACCTGCTGAAGAAGTTTGGTGCCTCCTTCTCTATTGAGAAAATGGATGCCAATTTTCGAGGTAATGCGCCAAGGAGTGAATATGGATTGAAATTGCGAGGAAAATCGATCTCTCTAGATGGAGGCCCACCATCATTTGCCACGGCACTTAGCGAGGGAGACAAACGCACCCTCGCATTTGCTTTTTTTGTTGCAAGCACATTGGCAGACCCAAAACTATCGCAGCGTGTGGTTGTCATAGATGACCCAATGTGCAGCTTGGACCGTAACAGAAGGCAGCATACAAAAATGGTCTTGAAAAAGATTTTTTCAGAATGTGATCAACTTATTGTGCTGGCCCATGATCTCTATTTCATTCGAAATTTGCGCGACAAACTGACACCCAAAGACGGTCAGACGCCAGTGTCTGTTTTTCAGCTTCAACATGCAGTAGGTGGATATAGTGACTTCGCAAAAATTGATGTTGATATGGAGTGCAAATCAGAATACTACCGGCACCATCATTTACTAATGGACTTCGTGAATGGTCGCAGCAGTGACAATAATCATGTAGCAAAAGCAATCAGGCCATTACTGGAAGGCTACCTTCACAGGCGATTTCCCGGCCTTATTCCCCGCGATTTGATATTCGGTCAAGTAATAGCTTTCATAAAAGATGAGAAGGCGCCGAATCCAGTAACCTTTGCGCAACCCTTGCTAGAAGAGCTTCAAGAAATTAATGACTATGCTGGACAGTTCCACCATGACACCAATCCCGGTAATGCGGACACAGTGGCAATCGTCCCATCAGAATTGAGGACATTTGCCGAACGAGCGTTGAATGTAGTCCACAAGGGGGCACTATGACCTTCACGGAATCCAACACTGTCGAACAAATGATTCTCGACGCCGCCACCAAGGGCACCAGATCATCATCAGTGATAGTGCATGAAGACTCCCCTCCCTATGGCGATTCCCTCGATGCTATAACTCGCCCCTCCCACTGGGACTTCCTCTCCGCTGCCCAACTCCCACGCCAGAGCAACGATGTGATGGTTGAACCTTGGGTGCGTGAGTCCCTCATCAGGCTGAACCCCGAAATTGCCGCCCAGCCCGACCACGCCGACGAGGTCATCTACAACCTGCGAGCCTGTATCCTCTCGGTGCAGGCCGACGGACTGGTGCGGGCCAACGAAAGCTTCATGGCTTGGCTGCGCGGCGAAAAGACCATGCCCTTCGGTCCCGATGGCGAGCATGTAACCATCAGGCTGATGGATACCGTCAAGCCTGCCAATAATTGGCTGACCGTGTGCAACCAGTGGACCTTCCAAGCCGGCGCGGTTGAGAAACGGTTCGATGTTGTATTTCTCGTCAACGGCTTGCCGCTGGTCATCGGCGAGGCCAAGACCCCTACCCGCAGCGCGGTAACCTGGTTCGACGGCGCTTATCAGGTAAACGAGATTTACGAGAAACAGGTTCCGGCCATGTTCGTGCCGAACGTCTTCTCCTTTGCCACCGAGGGCCGCCTGTTCCGCTACGGCTCCGTCCGCATGCCCATCGACATGTGGGGACCGTGGCGCGACGACGAGAACCAGGACGAAGGCCAGCTTCACCACGTCAAGGCGACGGTCAAGAGTATGCTCCGGCCCGACGTGGTGCTCGACATCCTGCAGAACTTCACCCTCTTCGCCACGGACAAGAAGCACCGCCGCATCAAGATCATCTGCCGCTACCAGCAGTATTTCACCACCAACCAGATTGTTGACCGGGTGGTCAAGGGGTACCCGAAGAAGGGGCTCATCTGGCACTTCCAGGGGAGCGGCAAGTCTCTGCTGATGGTCTTTGCCGCGCAGAAGCTGCGAATGCACCCGAAGCTGGGCAATCCCACAGTGATGATCGTCGTGGACCGGATAGACCTGGACACCCAGATCACCGCCACCTTCAACGCTTCCGACGTGCCGAACATGGTGGGTGTGGCCACCCGCCAGGAATTGCAGACCCTGCTCGGGCAGGATGTCCGCAAGGTGCTCATCACCACCATCCACAAGTTCGGCGAGGCCGACGGCAAGCTGAACGAGCGCTCGAACATTATCGTCATGGTCGATGAAGCCCATCGGACACAGGAAGGGGACCTGGGCCGCAAGATGCGTGAGGCCCTGCCGAATGCATTCCTCTTCGGACTGACTGGCACCCCCATCAACCGCGCCGACCGCAATACCTACTGGGCCTTCGGCGCGGACGAGGACGAGAAGGGATACATGAGCCGCTACTCGTTCCAGGATTCCATCCGTGACAAGGCCACGCTGCCGCTGCATTTCGAAGCGCCGGAGGTGCGGCTGAAGATCGACAAGGCCGCCATTGATGAGGCCTATGCGCAGATAACCGGCGACCTGATCGAGCAGGACCGCGACGACCTGGCCAAGCGCGCGGCAAAAATGGCGGTGCTGGTAAAGAACCCCGAACGCGTCCGTGCCGTTGTGAACCACATCGTTCAGCACTATCAGAGCAAGGTGGAGCCGAATGGCTTCAAGGCGCAGGTGGTGGTCTTCGACCGTGAATGCTGCGTTCTGTACAAGACCGTAATGGATGAGCTGTTGAGTCCCGAGGCCAGTGCAATCGTTATGACTGCGGCCCAGAACGACCCGCCAGAATGGAAGCAACATATCCGGGACAAGGACACCGAGGAAAAACTGCTCGACCGTTTCCGGGACCCGGCCGATCCGCTTAAGTTTGTCATCGTCACCAGCAAGCTCCTCACCGGATTTGATGCGCCGATACTCCAGGTGATGTACCTTGACAAGCCGATGAAGGACCACAACCTTCTTCAGGCTATCTGCAGGACCAACCGCACCTTCGGCCAAGAGAAGACCCATGGCCTGATCGTTGACTACATAGGAATCTTCGACGACGTGGCCCGCGCCCTCGACTTCGACGAGAAGGCGGTGCAGCAGGTGGTGTCAAACATCGACGAGTTGCGGAAGGCGTTGCCGATGCAGATGCAAAAATGCTTGGCCCTTTTTCCTGGGGTGGATCGCACGGTTGGCGGCTACGAAGGGCTCATGGCGGCACAGCAATGCCTTCCCAACAACGAGGTACGCGACAGGTTCGCCGCCGAGTATTCAGTGCTCGGCACCATATGGGAAGCGCTTTCGCCCGACCAGGTATTGTCTCCCTACGAGAAAGACTACCGCTGGCTGACCCAGGTCTACGAGTCGGTGAAGCCGCCGAGCGGTAACGGCAAACTGCTCTGGCACGCCCTTGGCGCGAAAACAGTTGAGTTGATCAACGAAAACGTCCACGTCGAGTCCGTGCGGGACGATGTCGAGACACTGGTACTGGATGCACAGGTGCTTGAAGATATTCTCGAATCTGCCGAACCGGCTAAGAAAGCGAGAGAGATTGAGATCAAGCTGGTGGCACGCCTGCGCAGGCATCTGGGCAATCCGAAATTCACCGCCTTGGGCGAACGGCTGGAGAAGGTCAAGGAGCGTCACGAGCAGGGTTTCCTTACAAGTCTCGAATTCCTGAAGGCAATCCTCGAAATCGCCAAGGAAGTTTTGGAGGCGGAAAAGGAAACTGATCCGGAGGAAGAACGCGACCGGGCCAAGGAAGCCCTCACAGAGCTTTTCTCCGAAGCGAAGACCGCCAATACACACATCATCGTCGAGCGCATCGTCACGGACATCGACGACATCGTTAAGAAAGTGCGTTTCCCCGACTGGCAGAACACCAGCCAGGGCGAGCGCCTGGTCCAGAAGGAGCTCCGCCGCGCACTGCTAAAGTACAAGCTCCACACCGACCAGGAGCTGTTCGACAAAGCGTACAGTTATATTCGGCAGTATTATTGAGATTAGAGATGCTTTCACAAACACACGAAGCAACAGTGGCTTGCACAATTCGACACGGGGAAAGGGGGTTGTGAACTTCTAAACTTCAATCCCCGCCAAAGGGAAGTCCTCAACTACTCCGCCGCCTCCATCCTCCGGCGTCGAGATTAAGCGAGAAGGGTTCAGTCCATGATGATACAAGAAATGGCGGCAATGACCCGCGAACACTGGAAGGCGTATTACCCGGAAACATATCGGGTGATGGAGAGACGCAACGACTTGGTGAAGGAGTCTGAAGCGGCGGCAAAACTGACGCGATGCGAAATGGCTACGCTGATGAAGGGGAAGATGACGGAAGTGGAAGCATGGGAAGCATCACGGTCATTGTTCATCTTCAGTGACCCGTCGAAGGACTACAACTCGGAGTAGAAGACCATCCCCTCCCTGTAGTTCACTCCCGGCACACGGTCTTCTCTTTCTTCAATCCCTTCTTCGGCAAGGGTACTAATCTCTTCATGCTCAATCTCCTTTCGGGTTTCTCTTGTCCCAACTCGTAATGCACGAATGGAACAAGCGCCTTGTATTTACTATCGACTCTTGAATATCTCCGGCGGTCTGTCGCTCGAAGGCCGTATCAATCCGCTTCATCTCCGCCAGAAGGGAAGCCCACTTTTCGGCAATGTTCCCTTTTACCCACTCCCAGCAACTGCCGCGAGGGTCAAGCCGTGTCATCTCAACAATGAGGCTCTCTATCTCAGCGGCACAGCGAAGGGCGTCAAATGACTCGCCTTCTTTCCCGGCCTCCTCCGTCCTGAGCCTGGTTTCTCTCCATCCCATGCAAGGCCCTCCGTTACTTCGGCTTCGTCTTATTCGCTGAAGGCAACACGGCGGGATTTACGGCGTACAGAATGGCGGGGCGTCCGCCGGTGTTCCTCTTGCGGGGTTCGCTGATGATGTTTCTGCTTGTCAAGACCTTGAACGCCGCTTCCAGGCGGTCAACGGTCCTGAACTGACGCATGGCCTTGATAGCCTCGTTCTGCCTGAAGGTCTTCTTCCCGGTCGCCACTATCCAGCGCAATACGATTCTGGCGTCATTGTTCGACGGTTCGGCTCCCATCATATCGAAGGCCGTTTGAGCGTGCGCTATGACGAGTTCGCACAAATCGAGCGCCCTTTCGATGGTAGCTCGGTTGATTTCCAGTACCTCCGCGCCATACTCCACCACATGAAACAAGGCCGAAATACGGAGCGCCGCGCCGGGTAGCTTGCTGGTCCAGTCCTGGATGCTGTAAAACTCGCCGTCCGGCCCTTGCCGGTCTTCAATAAACTGGCTGAACTGTTGCCATGCCTGCAAGGCATCGGGAGACAATGCAAGCAATCGCGGACGCTCCCGCCCCTTGCCGTCACATTCAGGTTCAATGCCGAGCAAACCCCGTATCCCTGCGGTGTACGCCTCTTTGACTTCGGCGGGTATCTTGACGCGCTGCGTCACGTCCCGTGTTCCGATAGTGCTTTTCGGAAGGCAGTACAGGAAACGGGCAAGAGTCCCGTTACCGCGAAACCGCTTTTTACTCCCGGTTCCAAGGTCGCTGATTACGTCCGGTTGCACGGTCAAGCCGAACGTCAGGGCGGGTTTATTGAGCAACACGCTCCGGCCCTGCCGGTCAACTCTGACGGGAGATCCGGCGTGTCCCTGAAGGTACACGTTCAGGTTTGCTTTTCCGCCGGAATACAGACCGGCCATAACCTCGAAAATACCGCCTTCATCAGAGAGAAGTGAAATCCGGCCCCCGTGGTCTACCAGCAGAGATTGAAGGCGTTCCGGGGTAACGTCATCGACCCACAGCCGGGGCGCTAACAGTTCTTCCGGGGTTTCATCCTCTAATCGGGCGATTTCCTCAAGAAGCGCATCCCTCCCGGCGCTGGTCGTGTCCGACTTCGAGGCGCGGGCTTTTATCTGTTCAATGGCCTTCTGGTTGATTTCACGCTGATGCTTGATTCTTTTGATGTCCGGTCTCAGACGGGCTGCCTCTTCGTATTCCCAATCGCTCAGCGCGTCGGTAAACGCATTGCGAACGGCGGTCTTTCGGTTTCCAGGGTCAAGCGCCGTCACCGTCCAGACGTTCACCGGCTCCGTATACTCATCTCCATACGGGCACACTTCGAACCGCCTTTGCAGGCAGGCCGCGACAGCCGCCAGGGCAAACATGACACTCAGACCCGGCGGTGTCTGGGTCGCGGCGGCAACCGCCTTGCAGAAATCACCCAGCCATGAGGGTACTGACTCGGCGGGTATCTCCGGGGTTTCTACTCCGTCGAAAAGGATAGGCTCCGGCCATAGACCCGAAAGGGATTGTTCGGTGGCCTCAGATTCAGTGTTTGTCTCCGGCGGTGTGCTTTGTGGTGGGGTGTCCGGTCCCGGCGGGCGTGATACCGGCGTTTCCGGCTTTCTCGCGGATTCGATAATTTCACGGACTCGCGCCGGCCCTTCGAGCAAGGCAAGGTCGTTAAAGTCCGTCGGCTTGCTGGTTACGTCCTTGAATTCCGGGATAGCCAACAGGCAATTTACGGCCCGCGCCGCCTCGGTTGCCTTTGAAACGCCGGGGTTTCCGTCCGAGAACTGGTCATTGTCCGCCGCCAGAATGATTCGGGCTTCCGTGTGCTGCCTCCGCACTTCTTTTGCGACGGGTAGCAGGTTCCCGGCGTCGAAGGCGACAAACGTCAGGTAGCCGGTTGCCTGGTGGATGCTTGCGCCGGTCGCGTAGCCTTCACATATAATGGCGGTGTTGTCATTCATCGCGCCAATGGCATAGAAGTGCCCGGCCTTGTCCGTCCCGCTCTTGAAGCGTTTGGAGCCTTCTTTCTGGATGAATTGCAGACCGTGAAGAGTCCCGGCCATATCCCGGACCGGCACAAGGAGCGTTTCTTTCAAGAGCCGCAGACCGTAAGCATTCACGCCTTTCCGCTTCAGATAGGAATGGTCGTTTGTGGCGTCCCGGCATTTCTCCCATATCTCGGCACACCATTTCCGGCACTCGGCCTGAATCTTTGCCTGTTCCTGTTCCCTCGCTTTCCTGGCTGACTCCATATTCGCCGCATAGCGGTCTTTCTCTTCCGGGGTGAGGGTCTTGTATTCCTTGCCGCACCAGTTCTGAGTAATTCCCCTCTTCCAGCAACCGAATTGCCCGGCGGGCGGTTCGTCGGCATGGAGCACATAGAAGCCGTTATTGCTCTTGGGCTTGTCGCCTGGAATGGTGAAGCAGTGAAGCTTGCCGTCAGCAATAATACCCGGCGGTGGTTCTATACCCGCGCCTTGTATGGCTTCGCGGAAACGTTCGACTGATAAGGTCATGTCACGCCTCCAGTTCACACGCACGGATTACCGCATCCAGCGAGAATTTCCGGCAAATGTGTCGAATAACTTTCTCCTCCGCTTGGTTCCATTCTTCAGACGAATCCATATCCCCGAGAACGTGACAAAGCAGACGGCAAACACTGAATGCTATATAAGCGCGTATGGAGTTTTCTAGTGCTTTATCCAAGTCGCTTCTTGAGTCATTCGCCAGCATTGTCGGCCTCCGTTGTAGAAGTATAACGTTGAAGGCCAACGATAAATCTCGCTGTGCTTTCCAGTGGGTACCTAACGGATTTGCCGAGGCGACAAAAGGGAAGTTTCAGCCGTCCTGTCAATCGAGCCTGTTCCAATGTAGACTTGCCAAGCCCGGTTAATTCCTCGACATGACGCTGTTTCAGGAGCGGTGGGTACCCTTGCTTTACCAGTTGCTCAATAAGAAGCTTGGTACTTTCATCGGCGGGTACGTTTCTTATTTCAGATATCTTCCCCTCCTTTGCTGCCGACATACGTACTGTGTTGTTAATGTTTTTTGGCATTGTTCCAATCCTTTCAACGTTAAAGTGATTCGTACAGTTGAACGGATTAAAGCACGCGAAGATTCCTTAAAATTAGGATGTGGGAAGTTTGTGGCGCAGTATGTAGGAATGTTTTTTTATAGTTTGATGTGGTCCATATGGAATATTTCGGGGTGTTCTTTGCGGAGTTCGGAGAGCTTTCTTGTAATGTCAAACCGTTTGTACCACTTGATTTCTTTTTCTTTTTTCCCTCGAACTGTCCTGGGCTTGTGCATCAAAATACACTCGTCGGCAGAAGACGGTTTTACTTCTTTTACCAATTCAGAATAGCATTGTGGTCCTTCCTCCATTTTGGTTTCAGTTTCAACCAATTTTTTCAGATATCTCAAGAAGGCTTCGATATTTCTACGTCGTAAGATTTCGATGTTTCCTTCATCCATGCATCTCCTGAACGCTTGTTCCATTACCTTGTTAAAATCTGCTCGTGACCTCCTTTCCTCCTCAGGTATTTTCTTCCCCTTTCTGTCCGGAAGATTATATTTCCTTGCATTCTCATCTTTTCGAATCACGGTTGAAATTCCGCCAACACTACTATCAGCGGGTTCCGGCAAACCTACCTTACCGGTTCTTCCGTGCCGCAACATGTAGAATTCAAGATCCTCTACTGCTACAAGTAATTCAGATTTGTGAACACTCAATGGTTCTTCAACCACATACGAACCTTCATTATCAGAAGGGTCAAGCCAAAGTGATGCTTTTCTATTGCCAATTTGGTAAAATCCGTCAAGTGGTGAGCAAAGGTCGTCAAAATTGCCTATAGCAAAAAATCCCTTATGCCATTCTTTAACAGAGTCAAACCAAATACCCTTCTTTTCTTCACTTCTATATGAATAAATGTAACTCATCTGCACTGGCTCTATGAAGTAGACCAAAGGGAACATAAGATAGCCTTCTTCAAATAGTTTTTCAGGTGAAATGTTCATCCGTTCAGCGGCTTCTTCCTGTGACAACCATTGCTTTGGTGAGTTTTTTGTTTGAACCCCCCAATGGGTTATACCGCGTTCTTGTAGTTCGGCTGCTATTTCAGCCTTATCAATGCCTTCTGCTAATCGCTTTTCGATATATTCTTTTATCGCGTTTTTCGGGGGGTTATGCATTGGTGGGGTGTCAAGTTCAATTTCAGCAACCCATTGGTCTATTTCTTCTGCACACACAAAAAGGTCCTTCCTTTTTTTTCTGACACCCTCGCGCAAAAGGAACGTGTCCTGTCCTTTGTGTAGCAGTAGTCTTGATGAACCGCCAAAAGAAAGAATATATTCCTCGTTGTCGAATGGCACATATTCAATGCCTTCCACTGAGTAATAACCGTTGAGGACCACCTCCTTGCCCTCTCTAACACTGGATGCTCTTTTCCCGGCAACAAAGATGCAGGGCGTTAGAGGCCTGCTATGTGGCCCACGGGAAATAAGCAAATTCAGGATTGTCTCAGGTGTCGTCCCGACAAGTGCCGCTGCTTCTTCCTGGGTGTAAGGTTCTTTTTCAACCTCTGCTTCTCCGCAGTCTCCAGAAGGGTTTATCTCTTTGGATAATTCACTGCCGTCTGGCCGTAAAGTAATCCCCCGCCGCTCAGCATAAAGTTCAAGGTTTTCTCTTGATATCACCAAACCTGATTCTCTAGGGGTAATTTTGTCCTGCAACTCGTAGGCAATTCCGTCTTGAACCAAGACGACAACCAAACCTTTCGGCCTCTGGGAATTAAGTGGGTAAAAACCATGACCATCCGGCCACCGGCAACTCTTGACATCTTCTTTACTCAGAATTTCCTCAATGGGGGTACGAAGTAGCACTTTAATATCGAAAAGTCCGGTTAGGGTTACACAAGCGCTTCCTTCAGCGGGCAAACTCCAATAGTCCTCCTCTCCATGTACAATCTTACCGCGAGGTATAAGCCGAACCGGGTTTGTAAAAAATACCGATACGGTTAGTTCAGGGTTATCGTCGCCCGGATTCAAAATTTGTTTGAGGACATCTTTGACTTCAGCCCTCTGACATAGTTCCAGCTTGCGCGCAACTTCAATGAGGGTGTAGTGAGGTTTCATGCCCGCCTCTCCTTTGCGGTCTCCATATAGAGCCGGGGAAGACTGTGGAGATATCCACCTTATCAGGTGCCCCCTATCCCCGGAGTCTGAAAATCTTCTTCCCCCTGCGAATCCGCGCACTGCCCGCCAGGAGAAAAGCCCTCGGCACAGTGCGCGAATTTGTTTTATCCGGCCTGAGGTAAAACACCTTCAGCGACATACTTCATGAAAACCCGCCGTGCAACCTCCGGTTCAATTACCGCAATCATCATCAACAACAAAACCGGCCACGGATACCGTAGCCTCAACATACGCTTCAGGAGTGCGATTTTCTCACTGTTGGAAAGAACCTCTTGCCGCGCATCCGCTCCGCCGTTTCCCTCGCCGGTATGTTCTTCGTTCCTGGTCATGGCTTATCCCTCCATCCCGGCTTGTTTCAAAGGCATCGCGTCAAGGTATTCCACCGCTTCCTGGATGTCGTCCATTATCGAATCGAGCACAAAAGACATTTCATCCAAACCGAGACGGCTGAATTCACAATTGAGATATATCATCGGAGCCGATTCCCGCACAAAGGCGAGCTTCGCCGCAATGCGGAAAAGCTGGTCTTTCGCGGGTTCCGTGTTGATGGACCTGGCCGCACGAATGCGCGCATTCACGCCGGGTGCAGTCTCAGGGCGGAAAACCTGTCCGCCAGCCTCAAGTGTCCTTTCATATCTTGCACCTTCACTCTCCTCGTGCCTGTTCATGGTTCAACCTCCTGAGTTTGGATTTTCGGCATAAAAAAAGCGTGCCGATAGAGACTATCCACGACTCAGGGCCGCCGCCCCCCTCGCGGTAAGGGCGCATCTCTACCGACACGCTGGTTGAACAGTGCTCGGCGAACTGCATCCGGGATTTCTCCCCCGGCACAGAAATCTTCCGCTGTAAGGTAGCGGCCCCCTGAGTTTGGATACTTCTATCACTACCAAACCACGGATTCATTTTCAAGCGTTTATTTCGGAACGGACATATAGAAAGGGTATCGGGAACCACGATAGACGAAACGAGCGGGCGTGAAAAGAAAGAGGCCCCGCATCTCAGGGAGAGGACTTGAGGCCGAAGCCGGAAGCCGGTCTCTGCGTCTGCGAAACCTCTTCAGGTAAGATATCATTTTCGGTCCGCCGTGCAAGACAAAACACGCGGATTTAAGACCATTCTTGTATTTTCCCAATAATCAAGATAAGATTTTATCAAACGCCGCTCCTACCAGTTGGCGGCTACCGAAGTTAACAGGTGCGTAGCCGTGAGCGAGGCGCGTTACTCGCTCCTGTTCATCGGCGTCGTTTAGGTCAGTGACTTGCTTGTCTGGGGGCGAATTGCACGCCTCACTTGCTCAAGCAACTTCTGGGCCTTGCCTTTTGTGAACCGCCATCGTCCAGGGCGTCGGGATTGAGGGTCGCAGACATATTGCGGCATTCATCGTGGCGGTTCTCTCTCTACCCCGCTAAGGGGTAAGCCCTAGAACCTTTCTCCGGTCCCCTCAAATGCAAGGCAATCTTCCAGGAGCTCCCGCCCCCTGTCACCGTCCCCTTTTGTTTCCGCTTCAGCGGTACATGCACTTTTGTACCTTTTGTACCCTGTTGGCAATCCGGGATACGTGCCGGGGTAGGGCCTCCCTTCTCTTCGGTTCATTATCGGAGAGGAGATACCCTTTTGTACCTTTTGTACCCACGTCCGAAGGGCGAAAATCGGGGGAAAAGACCTTTTGTACCCACTTTTGTACCTTTTTGTACCATGATAGGGTGCAAAAGTATCACAATAATATCAGATGCTTATAAGGTTAAAATGGCTTTTGTACCTTAATTCCTTTTGTACCCTACATGGAAAATGAAATCCGCGCTTGGTATCCTCCGCTCCTCCCTGTCTCTTACTCCCTCCCGGAAACTTCCGGTTATTTCCGGTTATTTCCGGTTTTTTCCTCCCCCGCCAGAAAGTAAGCCCTCGAATCCTGATTCCCATTCTTAAGAAATTGACAACAATCCATGTAACCTATTGATATTATATATTCATGATTATTTTTATTCATTATATATAAATAATCATTTTATAATATATATACAAATACTTACAGGAATCAGCGTGCCCAATTTCTTTCGCGCCCGGTGGCTTAGGTTTTCTTAGGTGTTCAGCGTTAGAGAAAGCCGGACTTTTTGGGAATATATTCGCAGACATCGAGCGTTCATATTCAACATGTTGTGTTTTGTGAACAATTATTAGTAATTCTCAGTAATTCGCTACAAAATGTCAGGTTTTGCTAGGGATTTCGCCTTCTCCCGTTCCCCCTTCGACGTGTCCGGCCTGGCTCCGTTCGGCCGCCGTTCTGTCATGCTTGCTGTTCCGGCGGTCCCTGTGCCTCTCTTCCCGGTCCCGAACAGGCTCCCGGCATCGGCG